>Ga0247843_1000795_pt1 | contig 70881 bp, 57 predicted proteins | sample LaCruzMarch2017__FD_192420 | JGI IMG/M metagenome (GOLD analysis project Ga0247843, IMG submission 192420) | Freshwater microbial communities from meromictic Lake La Cruz, Castile-La Mancha, Spain - LaCruzMarch2017_8m | ecosystem: Environmental > Aquatic > Freshwater > Lake | place: Spain...
TAAAAAGCTAACATATGTACTACCTACCTCACGAGAACATAAAGACCAAATCTTAAAGCCAACAGGCATACAAGAACAATTATTGAAGATGGAAATTTGAGTTGGGTCATGCGTTGCACAAAACAGGCGATAGGTGTAGTTGCCTGTCAAATATTCGGCAACAATTTCCTCTTTTGTTTTTCTTTTTTGACTCATTTTTGTGCGAAATAAAGTTAACATTTCTGTCAACCTATTTCAGGACAAGTCAAAAGAAAGGAACTGGCACATTTCGACTTTGTGTGTATTGAAATTTTACAACCTCAATTCATCAATTATTTACGCTAAAACTTTATCAAGTTTTATTGTCAATAAAAGGGTATTATACTTCGTCCTGCACCAGCTCCAATATTTTAGTATGGTGTCCGTAATTCCTTTTTAAGAAGAACAGAATCCAATTCAATGTCATTACTCCAATCTATAAACCAATTTCGTGCTGCAATATAATAAATAACTATATTTCTATCGTCTATTAGAGGTGTAATATTTTCAATTTTTTTAAAGGCAATTTCAATGAGTTTTTCCTTTGTGGCTCTGCTCACATAGGGACATCTTACAGTATCAAATAATAAACAAGTAAGTTCTGCTTTATGAAACGGATTTTCTTCATCATCTATTTTTGAAATTATTTTCTTCTCAAGTTTGAGCTTAATAAGTTCGAATTGAGAAATATCTTGAATATAATATAGTAAAATAATTAATTGAAAGTATGTGAATTTTTCAATTTCCTTGTCGATATTTAGTAATGTATCTAGAACGTCTGGAGCCAATAAATAGTCACTACCTAAATCTTTTAATGAAATTAGCAAATTTAGAAGCTCCACATTACTATGATTTGAATCTTGTTCAATATTTTTAATTAGATAAACAGATTCATCATATATTTTTTTTGAAACGGTATGCTTTATGCCATCTCCACATTTTGAAATAAATTTATTTGTTGAAATAATAATTTGAGACATAACATAGGTTGCTCTTACACGGTAGTCCATTGAATAGAGAAAAAACATAATGTCAAAGGTGACCAAGATGAACTTTGATAAATTTTCTTCATCTGCTTTGTTGAAATTACTGAAATCACAATTTCTATAGATTTTATAAAGATACTTTTTGAAAATGGAAAAAGTTAAACCTGTAATACTATCATATTCAATATCGTGTTTTTTGATTATGCCTTTTATATCTCTTATAATCCAATTTGCGGTATTTGTTGAAACTTTTAAAGAATTAAAATCTATTCGATTTCTAATTAAAGGTTCTCCTCCTGTGCTTGATGGGATTTCATATTCTTGAAATTGAATGTATTTATCGAAATAATCATCTAGTAATTTTTGTAATTCAGTTCTAGCAATTGTAATTCCTGATATAAAAGGGGTTTTAATTTTTTCTGTTTTGGATTCGTTAATATGTAACTTGTATTTTGCCAATTCCTCTTGAAATGCTTTTAATATTTCTTTCCCAATTTTCTCGTCTTTTGTAAAAACAAAGTAGTCATCAACATACCTTCTTACTGCATAATCAGCACCAAAATGCAAGTTCTTAAGATTTAATTTTTCGATAGTTTCTAAATCAATTTTTTGCAATATTATTTCAGCAAAAATTCTTGAAACTTCTGAGCCTATTAAAATTCCATTTGTTTCATTGAAATTTGATTTCATCATTAATTTATCAAAGTCATCTTCAAATGATTTTTTATTAGTATTAGCTTTAGAGAAAGACTTGTCTTTTACTGCCCAAGAAATAGAATGAGTATAAATGCTGTCAAAGCACTTTGCAATATCAAAACGAAGCAAGTTTTTGAACTTTTTTTCAAGTCTTAGAAATTCGTATGAATCATAAAATTTAAAAAGTAAATTATACTTTTTGTATGCAAAATAAGAACTTGAATACATTAGTTCCTTTTCAAAACCTGACTGCTCAACTTCAACTATTCCATTATTCTTACTTGCATTTTCGTTCTTATCATTTTTAAAATAGAAATGTGTGGCGACCTTTGAAGGAAATCTTAATGAAATAGGACTCTTACTGCAAAGATGTATGATTAATGCATCATATTTTTGATAGAATTCAATAAATCGGATTTGGATTGCTGGATGAATTATACTTAATGTTCTTTTACCGTCATCCCCTTTTTTAATATTAAATAAATATGGAATCTTATAGTCTTTTTCACTTGCCTCAAATATCTTTTTTATGAGTTGTGGTGGATTCGTTTTATGCTTTTCCAGATAGTAACTATAAAACCCTTCATTTGAAAAAAGTATAGGAACTTCATATGGCAAAAGTTCAGTTAAGAGTATTCTACTCTTGTCGTTCTTCTTTACTTTAAACTTACCCATAAATCCAACACTTTTTAATAATATTAATCTCAATAGAAGTATATTTTTTTAATTTGCGGTTTATGAAACCAGCTTTAAAGGAATATTTAGATAATCTTTTTCGATTCAAGGATGTTAAATGTATATTCAATTTGGCGCCAAAGGATTTGCTTTTTGAATTAATTGTCTTTTTTAGAAAAACATTAAGGTTTTCCAATTCAACTAATCCAAGGTCATTTATATGCGGTGAGTTGAAATAAATTCCTGCATTTAAAGTCTCATGATTTTTATTTCGCTTTACCACAAAATTACTTGTTAAGAATGCAATTCTCTTATCTAATAAATCATAGTTTTGAGTCTTAATAAAGTCTAGAAAAGACAAAATAATTCTTGTTTTAATTTTTTGAATTTTTCGTTTTGATAACGAAATAACTAACTTGTTAGGAAATTTTGGAATGTCAGAAAAGGTAAAACGGTAACCTAAATACTCGAAAAACAAATCCTTATTCGTGTCATAAAGACATCTACAATTCTTATGACATCGGCAAATACCACCGCAACTACAAAGAGTTTTGCATCTACATTGTCTTTGTATGATTTTAGTTTTCTGTGTATTTAATTTTAAGCCTGTTTCATATTCTAAAATTTCTCCGGCTTTCTTTGTGATATGTTTTGGATTGTGAAATGTGAATATTATTATATCATCAACATATCTTGCATAAAAGTAAACACCTGGTTGTTGAGCTACTTTTTTATCAAAATCCCTCATTAATATTTCTGATAGTGAAGCACTAATATTTATACCCCTTGGAAGCCCTGAAATTGCTAATATTTCGGGTAACATAAAGAATTTTTTTAAAATTTGCTTTGACTCAAAAGCTAATAAAGGGTCATCGATTATTTTTTTTATAATTTTCTTTTTATCAATTGTTTCGTAGAATTTCTTTATATCAAGTTTCACGATTGCCATAGGAACTTCTTCCAGTACCAATGATTTTATTTGGTCTATTATCAGAAATCTATTGGATTGCTTGAATTTATATAGTCTCTTTAAATTATCATTGAGTTTTCTTAGTGCAAATTCATCCTCAATTGTAGATGGTGTGTAAATTATATTTCCATCTTCATCAATTTGTTCAAGAGTACTAAAGTTATAATTTGGTTGATTTGTTTTAGTAACAACATCATTTAAAACTTCTGTTATTTCTGCCTCTTCTTTTCCAAAGTCATATTTTCCAAAATCACGGAATGATATTAGTCTTTTGAAATTTTTAAGTGAAAATGATTGGTCTAACATTTCGATAAAGTGATTTGTGCGTTGGCAAAAAATGGCTCTTTTGGTTTTGCGAAGGGTCGGCTTGTCTGTCGGGCAAAACCAAATGTGCCATTTGTGTGGCTGGCTAAAATTGTTTTTAAAAAATGTGCGGTGGGAAAAAATAAAAATACAGAAGCGTTGGCTTTTGGGTCGGCTGTCTGATGGTTCATTTGTCCAGTCACTTTATGTTTATTTCTATCGTTCATTTTATGCACTGTCGTCTTTTAGGCTTGCACCTAACTCATTTATACCCGCTATAAAACTTCCCCAATTCGCCGGTTTGGATGTATAGGCGAAATTTTATTTCCCGCTATACAAAGTATGGAATTTTTCACAAATCGTCAAAGGGCGACCGGATTTGTTGCAGGTTTTTGTTGGTTACACAGGTGTACATCTCGGTGGTTATGCTGCTGCTATGCCCCAACAATTCCTTAATGTACCTTTGGTCTGTTCCCGATTCCAATAGGTGGGTGGAATAGCTGTGCCCCAACCAATGCAGACTAGCCGGTTTTGGGTTGCCAACCTTTTGCAGCGTTTGCTTTAACACCCCTTGCAAACTGCGTTCGCTGTATTTTTCGACCCCTTGCCGCCATACCCTTAGAATTGAATTTCGGCTCCAGCAACAAGGCCGTTCTTGTCTAAATTTTATTAAACCCAATTTATACCCAAATCCAAACTGTGATTCTATTGTATTGAAATCCAACCATTACAACAAATGATATGAGTTGCATTTAATACGCGTTTAAAAACGGATAATTCCTGGAATCGTTGAAAACAATGGGCGGAAAGCGGACAAAAAAATCAACAGTTTCTTGGAACGAAAAATGGGAATGAGGTATTCAGCCCAAAAACCGCGCTACCGATTCGGGCCCCCTGGGGGGAAAACGGCCCCCCACTACAAAGGTACGACCGCGCGCCGCGATTATCCGTTCGGTAAACGTTTAACAAACGTTTAAAAACGGATAATTTCTGCAGGCCTTTGCAGCAAAGAAATTGCGGAGGGTTAAAAACAAGATGGAAAATCGATTTTGGAATTTTTGCTGCGGATTGGTGGATTTTGCACCCTGGCTGTGGAGCTGGGGGCCAAATGGCTAAACCGATTTTGCCAAGCAATGCGGCATTGGGAACGAGGGGCGGCAGGGATTGAAGCGGGTAGAACGCAAGGGTGGCGGGGCCTGGCCCGCGTGGCGCGGAGGCGACCTTGGGAGCCCCCGCAAGCCCGCTGGGGCAGCCCCCGGCAACCGCGGACTACCGCTGAAAGCCCGGCTGCCGCACAAAAAAAACCTATTGAAAGCGTTTACAGCTCCACCTCAATCCAATCCTGCTGAGGCAGTGCGCAGAGCGAAGACGCATCCAATGGAATGCCCGCATGGCTGCTTAACCAGTTTTCAAACGGAACCACTTCGTGGCCAAAAGGATCCCAGCGGTATCCAAGCCGCGAATCTTGAAGCATTTCAAGGGCATCTGGATTTTTCGCCCAGAAAGTTTTAAACTGAAACGATTCCATGCTCAGCGCGTGCAAGAGCCGAACCAAGGTGAACAACCGCTGACTCGGCTTTTCTTTTTCGCCCTGCCGCTGAATGCGGCGCTGTAAATTTGAAATCAAGCCTTCGGCCACATCAAATTGGCCCATATCGATGCGCAGCTGCAACTCAAAAACCTCTATGCCTAAAGACCAATCTTGCAGTTTTTGGCGGCGCAGCAGAGAAAGGGATTTCAATCCGGACTTTGCTTTGTGGGCATGGCCCATCATGAAATCCAAATACGCCAACAGGTATTGAACATGCTCCCGTTCGCTGTTTTGAAGCTGAGCTTGGTTCAACAGTTCCTGAAGAAAATGGGTTGCCTCAGCGTAATGTCCAATTTGAATGTAGGCAATGGCCTGGGCTGTAGCCACTTTTCGGCCGCTGTAGGAAGTCAAGGACGACAAAGACCGGGCCTCGTCTATGTGCTGTTTGGCTTGCTGAAATTGACGCAAGTGCATGGCGGCGGTCATGGACTGCAAAGCGGCATTCACTTGGCGTATAGGACTACTAATGCCGGGGGTGGCCAACAGGAGGGTGCGCAGGGCTTGGGCTTCGGCAGCCTGATTCTCAAACGAACCTACCCCTTCCCAATACAGAATTTTCAACTGCGAAATCAGGTATTCAATGCCCCTTGCCGAGCGGCCCTGCAATTCAGAGCTCAAGCGTTTAATTTCGGCCGCCAATTGCCGGTACGGCTGCTCTCCGCGGTATGGATTTTCTTTTTGAAACCCATATTTATAAAAAAGCAGTTCAGCCTGCCGCTCCAAACATGCCAACCGACTGTAGTTTTCGGCTTGTTGCAGCATGGCCTCGCCTTTCTCCGAACTCAGCTGAGTGCATAGATGAATGTACAAAATGCGGCAGGCCGAACCCGCCAAATCATACAGCTCATATTTCTGGCTGTCGCGCAAAACCCGCTGAAGCAATTCGTCGGATTCGGTCTTTAGGCCTTTGATTGAAAGGATCTCGGCAGAAATCAATGTCTTTTTAGCCCGCTGCCGGCTTAACCAAGTCGGGGCGTATGCCGTTCCTCTGCTTAAATTCACCTCCAACTGAAGCGATTCGAACACCTTTTCCTTAAGCCTTGCAACCAATTTCGAGAAGGTGCCTTCGTCCATATCTGGAAAAAGGTGGTTTTTCACCCCCTCATCGGAAAGATTTTTCAGCTTCGTATTGTCCGAAATATAGGAAAACAGTTTTAAGGTTTTAGGCTCGTATTCCCCGTATTTTCGGTTGAATCCGGCTATAAAAGCCGAAGTTGCCTCGATTTCGGCTGGGCCCATTGCCGCGGCGATTTGCCTGAGGCTTTCGGTGGTGTTTTTTCTCATTTTACAACGTTTCTGGAACAAACCTACTTCAAATATCCGTAATGTCCAAATTTTTAACTTTTGGTGTTTTTTTTAGACACGAAAGACCTCAAATTTGTTCCAGAATTAGTTCAAAACTATTTCGCCGCGTTCTTTCAAAACCTTGTTTACAATGGGGAATATACGAACTAAATCCGACATACCGTCGGCATACACGTTCTAAACATCCTTTAATTTAGACAACACAGGCTTCAACTTAAAATGTTTTTTACACACGCTTTCTAATTCCTTTCATTATGAGTACGCTAATCCTCCTTGTATCTATGCTGTTTAATTCTGGCACCTCGTTCGACATCATCGTTGATGAGATTGCCCACCGCAGCGGAAAAGACATCATTGTCGATGAAATCGCCCACTACGCCGGTTCCGACATCATTGTGGACGAAATCGCTCATTAATTCCTTTCAACAACCCCTTAACACAAAATACCATGTCAACCTTAATCCTTCTTGTATCTATGCTGTTTAATTCGGGCACCTCGTTCGACATCATCGTTGATGAGATCGCCCACCGCAGCGGAAAAGACATCATTGTCGATGAAATCGCACACTATGCCGGTTCCGACATCATTGTGGACGAAATCGCGCATTAATCAAAATATATAAACGTTGGGAATACAAAAAATGGCAGGCCCGCTTAATTGGGGAAACGTTGGGATGAGTAGAACGCGGGCCTGCCGGGATAATACGAAGGTAAGCATAATTCAAATTTTATGAAAGGGATTCCATTTACAACACGAATAAATTTTGAGTTAGGTGCAGAGTTCCGTGATTTGGCAGAAGCCAACGACAGCGTTGATGAGGTGTTAAGCGAGGTAGATCGGGTTATTGAATCTAGGTATTTTAATACCAACAAGGTAATCTTAGGTCCAACTGAAATGCTTCGCTGGTTGTGGTGGGAAAAAACCCGCCGCAGCTTCAAATTCCTAGCCAACGAAATGACTGTCGCACCTTTTTAATACTTTTTTAGGCATATTTATCGACTTCCTTTCTACACTTATTTTGGGTTCTAAAAAAAACAAACCTCTCCATTTTTCCACGGAGAGGTTTGTTTTTTTTCATAGGTCCTGAACGGTCTTCAAGCCAAAGTTGGGTTTTCTTAGATGAAGGTGGGGGCGATTTGGCTTTGGGCCCTGGAATGGAAAATACCAGCGGGCATAAAACCCCACCCGTTTGCATTCAAATAAAGCTAGACCTTAACGCCTTCTGCTCCCTCGGGGCAGGTAGCCTTAACCTTAGCCTCAGGAATTTAAGGGCTCGCAGGGTTGCCGATGCTAATTCGGGACAACCAACCGAAAGCCAATGAAGTCGCTGCGGTAAGAAGGTATGCCGCTGCCGCGGTACGCAGAACGGCAATACCTGCCGTAGCCGAACCAACTGCCCCCACGCAAAACCCGATTCGACCCCGCAGTAGGGCCCGAAGGGTTCGTTTGGCTGCCTCCCGAATAAGGTCCATACCAATCGCTGCACCATTCCATACCATTCCCATGCATATCGCATAAGCCCCAAGCGTTGGGATTGTAAGACCCCACAGGCATGGTTTGACCCAGATATTTTCCTATTGGGCAGGAGAAATAGGGGTAATTGCCGTAGTAGTTTGCTTGGTTGTTGCTTAAGCAGCTTCCCGAATAAAACGGTGTGGTTGTTCCTGCCCGGCAAGCGTATTCCCATTCGGCTTCGGTTGGCAGCCTACAACCTGGACCAACCCATAGGGCAAAAGCCATGGCCTCGTTCCAATTTACGTTAATTGCAGGCCTGTTTCCCCTGCTCCAACCTTCATCATCGGGCTTTTGCCGGCCCGTTGCATCGAAAAAAACATCGCATTGGGCAAAGGGTGCCTCATACTTGCTCATTTTAAACCCGCTTATGGAAACGTCATGTTGGGGGCCTTCATTGCCATCTCTTTCAACTTCATTGTTGGGACTGCCCATGCTGAAAGTGCCAGAAGGAATTTGCTCCCATTCTATAGTTGAACCGGCATTCAAAATCCCAATCTCAAAAGAAACCGAATCTGCAACCCCAATTGCATCGGATACAACCACCGTGTACTGCCCCGGCAACAGATTTATTCTGCTGGAGTCTGAACCGCCACCCTTAAACCAAACGTAGATATACGGAGGAGCTCCTCCCTTTGCTTTTAAGTGCGCTTGACCATTTGAAAACCCCAACGCCTTGCATCAACTTTGCTGTAGATCAGCAACAAAACCGAATCCGGATCAAAACACCTCCAATTCCCCAGAGCAGCCGCCCAAAGGAGCACAAACCAAACACCCTGAATACCCATTTCATTGGCAATAAGGGCCAGAAAACGCCAACCCGAAGGTGCAGGTTAAAAAAAATCCGCAAAACATCGAATTTCAATGTTTTGCGGAAAAAAAATGTGGAGCTGGCGGGAGTCGAACCCGCGTCCAAACAAGGCATTCAAAAGCTTTCTCCATGCGCAGACACCGAAGTATTGTCGGGAAGAGACTACGGTCGGTGACCCCCAAAGCCTTTCCTTAGTTCCTTATCTTAGGCCGGTGGCGGAACCAAACCGGCAGCATCCCGATGGATTGATGTCCCAATCCGGAGAAATCGGGAGGCCCTCCGGCGGAACAGCTTACTGCTAATCGCTTCGATTAGGCAGCTAGAGCGTAGTTGTTGTTGTCGGCACTTAACGTGTCGAAGCTTTAGATTAACGAGGTAAGGCAGCAACCCTCGGCACGCTTACAATTGAGCAACTCTCGCTGTCAATACCGGTCAGCCCCAAAGAACGATGTTTTATGGACCGTTGCAGCAAAGGTACGCATTTCATTCCACAGTTGTTGGCCAAAAAAAAGGGCCCAGCTTTCGCCAGGCCCTTTGCTTTAATGCATCACCTTAGGCTTACTCAAAAATCACGGTCATTTCTACCCTACGGTTCTTCTGCCGACCCTCTTCGGTAGCATTGTCGCCAATCGGTTGGTCGGGCCCATAGAACTTCACCATCAATCGGCCGCCCTCAATTCCTTTTTTCTGCAAGTACAGCTTCACGGCAGCGGCCCTGTTTTTCGACAAATTCAGGTTGCTGCTGCGGCTACCCACATTGTCGGTATGCCCTTCTATCAACAACATAAACTTCGGCTTGACCTTGAACAAATCGGCCAATTCATCCAATGAGGCATTGGAACTGCTTCGAATTACCGCTTTTCCTGTTTCAAATTCCAAATTATCAAACGCCTTGTCCAATATATCTTGATCTTCTTTTGAAATCGGAGGACATCCGTCCAATTCTTTGATTCCAGGCGTGTTCGGACACTTGTCTTCAATGTCAATAATGCCGTCTCCATCTGTATCCGAATACGGACAACCGTTGTTTTCGGCTGGGCCTTTTTCATTCGGACACTTGTCGTCCTTGTCTTTAATGCCGTCGCCATCGGTATCGGCATACGGGCAACCCTCTAATTCCCGCAATCCTGCAACCGTCGGGCATTTGTCAACATTGTCAAAAACTCCGTCTCCATCGCTGTCTGGACAACCTTGGTTTTCGCGTGGGCCAGGCAGATCTGGGCAGGCATCTTCCGAATCGGGTATGCTGTCGTTGTCGGTATCTGGACAGCCTTTGAATAAAGCAATCCCCTTTTGGTCTGGGCAGGCATCGTTGCGGTCAGCAACTCCATCTCCATCTTTATCTGGACATCCTTTCAAGGCAGACGGTCCGGCTTCGTTCGGACACTCGTCTTCCGAATCCTTCACTCCGTCTCCATCGGTATCTGGGCAACCTTTAAAGGCGCGCACTCCGGCCTCAAACGGACACTCATCTAATGCATCAGGAATTCCATCTCCATCGCTGTCGGGACAGCCCTTAAACTCCCAAACCCCTGGTTTTTCCGGGCAATTGTCCTTGCGGTCCGACACCTGATCGTTGTCTCGGTCGCGCGGAGCCAAATGCGGAATGGGCACTTTTACACCAAAAAAGAAATCCACTCCCGTACTGTAATCCTTAAACAACCAAGACAAAACAGAACCGCTGCCCACAAACAGCGGTCCCATGCGCAATGCCAAACCGGCATTAAACTGGGTCAACGGATTCCAGCTCATCGGCAAATACGCTCCAAACCAGGGCATTTCATACCGAATCACGCCGGTTATCGAGCTCATGTTGTGCAAATTAAAATTTTCATATCCGTTGTTGGTCAGGGCAATCACTGGGCTTACATTTAAAAACACCCGATCTACAATTTGCCAATCGATTGTGGCAGTAAAGGTGGCGGGCAAGCCTACGGTAAAGGTTCTTGGGGCTTCTACTTTTAATACCGTGCCTGTATTGCTGGCAGCCAAGGCATCCAATGCGCCCTGCAAATCGGTTGCATTGTCAAAAATTCCCTCCGGAACATTGTTCACATCAATGGTATATTGGTAGGACTGCATGCTGTCAGAATGATTAAAGCGAATCGAACCAAAATCGTTCAAGGCCATTCCCACCCGTAGGGTGTATTTCTCTTTGTCTCGACGCCACAATCCGGTTTGCCCATCCATGTTGTATTGATACTTCGCGTATTTGGGCCTCCATTCATACACCACTCCAAAATCCAAACCCAATCCAAAACCGGTAAAATTAAAGGGATTGTACCCTCCTGAACTTATGGCATTGTTGCTCTCGCCATACATTAGTTTTCCGCGCATAGCGGTAAATTCAGAGGCATTTGGGTCATACTGGGCATAGGCTCCATCCATGTAGCCATAGCCGGCATTCACTCCCAAAAGAAATTTCAAGGCCACGCCGGCTTTCAAGAAATGCTGTTTCTGATCTATTGCAACCCGGCCATAGTGCAAGCCAATATCCATCCAACTCGCCGCCAAGGTGTTGGCAAACGAGTTGTCAAAATCCAAGGTATAGCTGTTGTTCAATGCCCCTTGAAACAGGTAGCCCGCTATGTTTTCTGAAAAAGACCCTAAGCTGGTGGCCGAAAACGAATTCCGCATGGAGGCGTTAACCAGCTGGGCAATGTCTTCACTTATGCTGCCAATGTTGGCCATTACCCGGTAGTTGGTGCTAATGCCAATGCCGTCTTTGGGGGTAATTTGGAACATAAACGAGGGCAGCTGTATGCGCGTTGAGGTCATAAATTGCTTGTTGCCCACGGTGTCGCGCACCAAATACAAGGAGTCAAAAGCGTTGTAATTGTACTCGCTAAAAAGCCCTGGATTCAGCACCGGTTCTTTGCGCATTCCCAGGTAATTGTTCATCACATTCAGGTGCACCGAAAACAGGTTCACGTCCACCACATAGCGGTGATCCACTACATTGGCGGGATTTACATGAAGGTTCTGAATGCCGGCCCAGTTGCCGCTGCTCAGTCCCGAAAAATCTTGAGCATGAATTTGAGTCCCCAATATCAAAGAGGCAAAAGCAGCAAGGAATAAAAAGCGAAATTGGCGCATAGTCAGGTCAATATAGTTTTCAGAACAAAGTAACGAACCTCGGCCGAGGTTTAAACCCTTTTATCGTTTTTTAAAATAGAACTTGTAAACATGATTTCGTTAATTACCTGTGCTTTTTGGGGCGGCAGCCGGGCTTTCCGGGCTACTCCGCACCCAAAACCGGGGCCCAACGCCAGCCACAGCAGCTCCTCACGTCGCTCTGTGCCTGCAGTTGGGCCTGCCGGTTTTGGGTTTGCGGGGTAGCCTCGTCAATCCCTGCCGCTGGCCAACTCACATAAAATCAAAATCAAAAAAAAAGGGGCCACAAAGGCCCCTTTTCAAATTTTTCTGGAATTACTTCGCCTTTTCCGAAAGAACAAACGATATCTCTGTTCTGCGGTTGGCGGCACGGCCTTCGGGCGTGTCGTTGGTTTGTGTAGGAACATTAAAGGCCTTCCAATCGGTACTAATCCGGCTAGAAGAAACACCCATGCCCACCAATTTCGACTTCACCGCCTCAGCACGGCGTTTGCTGTAGCTCATATTTATGGCCAGAGTACCAATGTTGTCGGTATGCCCAACCAATTTTACATTGATGGCTTTGTTGTCGTTCAATGCTTTGGCAACTGTGTTCAACACCTCTTGCTCGTTGGGCGAAACGCCTTCAAAAGCAAAGTGCACCACATACACCTCGGCAGGAATTACAGGAGCAGGTTTTTCCACTACAACAGGAGGCTCTTCTTTCACTACTGGTTCTGGCTCTGGTTCTTTCACCACAACTGGTTCTGGTTCTGGCTCTGGAGTGGGCTCCTCAACCACCACCGACATTTTGGTGTAAAACACATCGGACAGGCCTCCTTTTTTGTTGCGGGCAAAGTAGGCGTCTCCGTTCTTATTGACAGAAAAATATCCATCAAAATTTTCGGTATTCACAGAGGCAGGCAGGGCTTGAGCCGCAGACCAGTTTGTCCAGCTATCGCCTTGACGTGCGCTCATGTAGATGTCTAGGTCGCCCGCTCCACCGGGGCGGTTCGATGCGAAGAACAACAGCTGTCGGTCTGAATCGTAGAAGGGTGCAATTTCACGGTCAACCGTATTGACTCCACCCAAGCGAGCTGGGCCTTTCCACATGCTGCCTTCTTTGTAGATTACATATAAGTCTTCTTTCCCGGCACTGCCTTCTCCGTCCATGGCTAAGAACAGCGAATTGCCATCGCCACTTACATTTACACCATAAAAGGTTCCTTTGAAAGACAAGGCGGGAATGTCTAGGCTTTTAGGTGCTTCCCAACCGTTCTCGGTACGGTCAGAAAACGAAATCCCTATTTTCTTTGAATTCTCGACCTCGTAGCTGTTCATCAAATACAGGCGATTCCCGTCGGTAGAAATACCAACCACGGCGTTGTTTCCTTGGTTGTTTAGGCTGCCGATGCTGTTTGAAGGGGCGCTAAAAGAAGCGGGCGCCTCGGAGCCTTTGGCTTGCCAGATGTCATGCCCGGTAAACTTGCCGCCTACATTTCGGGAGTCAAACGAGCGCACAAAAAACATAGACTTGTCGGGAGCAACCAAGGGGTAGGTTTCTTCGGCCGAGGAATTGACTTTGCCTTCAAGAGATTGGGGCGTTGAAAATTCCAATTTGGGAAATTCCTGAGCGATCAAGCCTGAAACCAAGCCCAATGTCAGCATTCCAGAAGCAAAAATGCGAGTTACCATAAGTAGCGGTTTTGTAAACGGTTAGGATTAAAGAGGCGAACTCCCAAAACCACCTCATGGGTTCCGGTATTCACGTTGCGCAATTGGTTTAAAGAAAAATCATAGCTGTAAGCGAGGGTTAGGCAGGGCATCAGATTGACTCCGGCCATGGCTTGAACACCCATGTTGTGGCGGTAAGAACCTCCAATCCAGGCCAACTTTTTCCACCGAAGACGGGCTCCTGCATCAAAGGTGAGCGGATTGGTTCCGGCTATTTTCAGCAAGCCATTGACCTGAATTTCAAATTTATCTCCCAAAGGCCACATGGTTCCGGCCATCACAAAATGGTGAATGTCCAACATCGCATCGGTGGGCTGGTCGCCAAAATACACTTTGTTTTGCATCAACTGTTGGGCGGTGTAACCAACCCACCATTTTGGGGCATAAATCAAGGCACCGGCGCTAATGTCAAGGTGGGTAAAACGGCTTCCCAAACCAACATACTGATCGTATAGGGGGTCGTTGTTTTCAAACATAAACACATCGCCGGTACGAATGCCGTGGTTTGACATACCAATAGAGGGACTAATGGCTGCCATCACGTTGCGGAACAACGGAATATGTAAGCTATACGCCAGTTGAAGTTGGAATCGGTCAAACGCTCCGATCCGGTCGTACATAATGTTGGCACCTACGCCATGGCGCATGGACGAGTTTGATTCACGAAACAGCCGATCGTACAATGCGGTATCTGAAAAGTGAAGGCTACCTGGATAGGGTTGCCGTTTTTGTTTCGCCAAATTCATGTGGGCACTTGCCCAGCCGGTCATTGGAGCACCGTCAACGCCAGACCATTGTTGGCGAAATCCAGTTTTAATGTCCAACATATCCTCAATTCCAGCAAAGGCGGGATTCACCATGAATCCATTCAGCTGAAACTGGTTGATTTGAGGGAGTTGTTGGGCGAACAATACGCAGCCCATCCAAGCAAATACACTAGAAAGGAATATATGTTTTTTCATGGGACTTATCGTATTAAGGTAAAGCTGCCCTTCATCAACGGAGTTTGTCCGTCTAGGTCAAGAATATAAAAATAGGTACCTGCAGGCAAGGCCTTTCCTTTGTAGGTTCCGTCCCAATACTGGGTGTTGTCCACGGCAGCGTAGATTTCTTGTCCGGTCCGGTTAAACACATAGGTTTTTACGTTCGGGTAAAGAACCAAGTTTTTAATGACCCAAAAATCATTCACTCCATCGCCGTTGGGGGTAAATCCGGTGGCCACCGTTACGTTGCGTTCCACCTCTACAATAACGCTCGAGGTGTCTTTGCAGCCACTGGGGTCGGTGTAATACACAAAATATTCGGTTGTGTACTCCGGCTCAGCATCGGTTACATTGCTGTCTGGGTGGGTCAAAGCCGTGGTTGGAAACCACTCGTAGGTCCCCCCGCTTGAACTTGCTGTCGCCTCCAACGTAACTTCATCTGTTAAATAGGTGAATTTATCGTCTCCGGCATCTACCACAGGAAGAATGTTCACCGTTACCACTACGCTGTCGGTTGAAGTCAAACAACCTTGGCTGTCTTCTGCATAAAAATAATAATTCACAGGGCTTCCAACCGCAATGACGGGGTTGTAATGGGTGGTGTCTGAAATTTTGCAATCCATTTGATTGCAAGACCAGGCATAGCGGTAGGGAGGGGTTCCTCCAAGCACAACCGACCTAAGTATAACGGGTTCCCACTGGCAAACAGCGGTATCAAACCCAACGTCGGCCGACAATTTCGAGGGTTGGAGTACGGCGACTCCGTCTGAAATGGTGCAGCCCCCGGCATCCGTTACAGAAACATTATAATAGCCCGCGGGCAAATTGGGAACAGTGGCAGCACCAGAAGGAGGCGTTGTTGACCACTGATAGGTAAAGGGGCCTGTGCCCCCATTCACCTGTACAGATGCCGATCCATCGGCATCTCCCCAGCAGGTTGTTGGTGTGGAATTCAAACTTAAGGTAAAGTTGCATTGACCCTTAAGTCCTAATCCCAACGATAAAAACCCTGCTGCAACAAGTACGTGTCTTTTCATTCGGTTGGTTCTATATTAAAACAGGTGAACAAAGTATTAAATTTATTTAACTTTTACCAATCGGCGCACTTCTTTTTCGCCTTTGTGGTTCAATTCAAGCAAATAAATGCCCTGTGGCAAACTTTCTACTTTGTCGCGGATGGCCAAAGTTTGTCCTGCATCGGCAAGCAGGGTGCGCTTAAACAAGATTCTGCCGCTCAAATCCATAAGCGTTAATCCATAATTCCCAGAGGTGGCAAAGGTCAAATTCAGCTCGCGGTTAAACGGATTGGGGCCGGCTTCCACCAAATCTAAGGCCGAAGTTTTAACCGGCGTTATGCTGGCCGTATTCAAATCCATGTTGGCGCAATCGGTTGTTGAGCAACTCACATTGCTCACAGACAAACAAACGGTGTGCATGCCCGGGAAAAAATACTGATTGCCCGGATGGATGTTGTAACTTACATTACCGTTGCCAAAGTCCCAATAGTAATCCAAATACGGATCCAAGGTGTCGGGCAAGAACTGTACGTAGTTGTTTTCCACGAACTTAACCGTGAATGCAGAAGTAAAGTCGCAAAATTGAGCAGACCCTAAACCAGAGAGGGCACTGAAACCGAAGGCGAATAGTAGTTTTTTCACAGCGTAAACTTTATATGGTTCTAACCACAAGTGTACGAAAAAATATGGATTAATTGAAAATCCTAAGCCTCAAAGAAACGACCGCATTTTAGGAAGCGGGGGGCGTAAGGTGTAAATTCCCGGACTCAAAGACGGATTCGGAATCAAAACACCCATGCGGTGCAAATCGATTTTTACCGGCCAGGATCCGCTTTGGCAAAGGGTTTTCCAAGCCTTGTACATCCCGGGCGACCAGCGTATGTCGTCGAGCACAAACACAGCTCGGGGGCCTAGGCTTTCTAAAATCAATTGAACATACCTTTCTGTAGCCTCTCCCTGATGATGCCCGTCCAACCAAATCAAAATGGGGCCCTTTGCACAGTCTGTCGTCAAGCGGTCAAGCGCAGAGGCCAAGGCCACATCAAACCGGGAATGAAGCAGTTGAATGTTCAAATCTGGAAATTGACCAAAGTTTTTTTCTGCCATCAAAGACACCGGCTTAGCTCCCTCGATGGTAACTACCTTCCTTTGATTGCCGGCCAAATACAAGGTGGTAATTCCCAAACTGCTTCCCAATTCCAAGGCGGCAGAACAATGCAGGTGCTCGGCCAATATGGAAAGAAAGCGGCAGGCATCGGCAGGCAACAAGGTTTGTTTTGCCTGCTCTGACACCCTTCTTCGGCACGGCCGTCCGGAACCGGGGTCCTGGAATTCTAAAACCTCTTGACTGCGCTCCAACTCTCCCCTTCGCTTTTCAAATTCGGCCCAGTCCGCCTGCTCTATATTGCTCCTGAAGGCCTTTTGATACAATTCATACAGCCAAGGCGGATGCAGCCACCGGTCGTTGCTCGATGCAAGCAACCAGCTCAACCCCATTTTCAGTTTCCACACGCTCAACACCCTATTTTCTGCTTTTGTAACCGATTCGTTATGCAAATTTCAAAGCCTTTATAATGGATATCCGTCCGGCATAGGCTGCCGGCAACAGCATCGCCATCATGCCCAACATAAAAACACCTGCATTTAACGCAATACCACCCCAAAGGGGCAAATACACCGGCACGTGGCTCAAGTAATACTGTTCTGGGTCTAAGGGCAGGGGCTGCCATATATATTGAATCAAAATCAACAGTCCCCCTACGGCATTTCCCATCAACATGCCTTGAACAAGAATGCGGCCCGATTGCAGCCAAAATATTCGAAGCAGCATCGCCTGGGGCATGCCCAAGGCTTTCAATATCCCCACGGATTGGGTGCGCTCCAAAATCAAAATCAGCAGGGTCGAGACCATGGCCAACAAACTAACGGTCGTCATTAAAAACAAAATAATCCGGGCATTCTGATCCAGCGTCGGCAGCCATTGAAACACGTCTGGATAGCGCTCATAAATGGTAGAGGGATAAATATCTGCTGGCAACCATTCTGTGCTCATCAATTCCAATCCCTGCTGCAGCCCCTCTAAATCCACCAAAAACACCTCGTGACCCGACACCTGATTGCTGTTCCAACCATACAACTCTTGAACCGATTCCAAGGGCATTAACACCAAGGCCTGATCCATTTCATTTAGTCCGGTTTTGAATATTCCTTTTAGGCGAAAGCTTCTTCTTAGCGGGGTTTTTCGGCCCGACTTTAAATAGTATATGGGAATGGTTTGGCCTACTTTTAACTGAAGCCGATGGGCCAAAGAGGCCGAAACAAAGGCATCTTTTTTGTCTGCTTGTCCGCTTGGCCAGGCCCCCTCTACCAAGCTGTTTTTAAAAAAAGGGGTCTGTTTCTGAAAATCGATGCCTTTCAACAATACTCCTTCCAGTTCCGACTCCGATTTCACAATCGCGGGTTTGGTGGCAAAGGGCTGCATGTGTTCCACTTCGGCCATGTTTTGAATTCCCTTTATCCATGGGGCATCTCGTGCAATGGGCTGGGTTTCATCGGAATTTTCACGGGAAAATGCGAGCAATTGAATGTGGGCCGAAAAGTGCTCCATTTTTTGGGTTATGGCCGTTTTAAAACCGATGACCACCGAAATGGAAATCAGCATAACCGCCACACTTAGGGCAACGGTGGCCTTGGCAATCCACATTACTGGAGTTGAAAACCGGCCCGCCTGGGGTTGGGCAAAACGCTGGGCGATCAATCGCGACAAATCCATGGATTCACGTATCTTTGACTCTAAAGGTACGCTTTATGCTTTTCAACTCCCTTTTTTCTGTTGTGTTTGCCCTTGGAACCGCAATTTCTTGCTTATCTCAATCCATTCAAACCGGAGCCGAACAAACCGAAGCCTATTTTCCGAAACTAAAAAACAAAAAGGTTGGGGTTGTCGCCAATCAAACTTCGGTCATTGGTTCTCGACACCTCGTTGACAGTCTAACCGCAGCCGGAATAAACGTAGCCGTCGTATTTGGGCCTGAACATGGATTTCGTGGCAGTGCCGGGGCGGGAGAACACGTCAACAGTGAACAGGACAGCAAGACGGGGATTCCCATTGTTTCTTTGTACGGCAAAAACAAAAAACCAAGCCCGGAACAATTAAACGGTATCGACATTCTGATCTTTGATGTTCAAGATGTAGGGGTACGCTTTTACACCTACATATCTACCATGTCGCTGGCCATGGAGGCCGCCGCCGAAAAAGGCGTGGAATTTTTGGTTTTAGACCGCCCCAATCCAAATGGAAATTACGTCGATGGCCCTATTCTTGAACCTGCTTGCAGCTCGTTCGTAGGAATGCACCCCGTTCCTATTGTGCATGGAATGACCGTCGGCGAGTATGCCAAAATGGTGAACGAAGAAGGTTGGCTCGCCGGCAGCATTAAAGCGAAACTCTCGGTCGTGGCTTGCAAAAATTACTCCCACAGCGATGCCTACGTTTTGCCCATTCCCCCTTCGCCCAATTTGCCCAACATGGAGTCTGTTTATTTATACCCCAGTTTGTGTCTGTTTGAAGGAACGGCAGTGAGTGTTGGACGTGGAACCAACAAACCGTTTCAGCGGGTTGGTTTTCCTGGATTGAAAGGGCAGGTTGAGTTTACCCCCGTTGGAGTAAGTGCCGCCCCAAACCCTCCCTACAAAAACGAACTTTGTGGGGGGTATGACTTAGATAAATTTGCCATTAGCTACATCAGGCACTACCGCGGTTTGTATTTGCTTTGGCTTGAAGACCTATACCAACGCTACCCAAAACAAGATAAATTCTTCAATTCCTTTTTTGACAAATTAGCCGGAACCCCAAAACTTCGGGAAGACATTCGGGCGGGCAAAAATACAGACGACATTCGAGCTTCTTGGAAGGCCGGCATCCTTGAATTTAAGAAAACACGCAAAAAACACCTGTTGTATCCAGACTTTGAATAGGCCCATTTTGCTGAACGTGCCCCTCATTCTAATCCCTTTTCAGTAAACCAACTTCCCTTTTCATCTATACCATGCTTAAGCCCAAACATCCAAAACAAAGTGAAGCCATCACCACCGAAATTGTGATGCCCGACCATACAAACACCTTGGGCAATTTGATGGGGGGCAAACTGCTCCATTGGATGGATGTTATCAGTGCGGTTTCTGCCCACAGGCACTCCGGACGGGTGGTCGTTACTGCCTCTGTCAACAATGTTAGTTTCGGCAACCCAATTGCCCTGGGCGATATTGTAACCCTTCAAGCAAAAGTGAGCCGGGCCTTCACCTCAAGCATGGAAGTGTTTATCGATGTTTGGGTAGAACGGCAAGATACCGGCAAGCGGATAAAATGCAACGAGGCCATTTACACTTTTGTGGCGGTTGACCAACGCGGGAATCCCATTCAAGTCCCCGAAATATTGCCCGAATCGGAAGAGGAACTGCTTCGGTACGATGGGGCCTTGCGCCGAAAACAACTCAGCCTTATTTTGGCTGGAAAGATGAAGCCCGACGAAGCTACGGAGCTGAAAGCTCTGTTTTCTTCGCCGCAGTCGAATCCCGAATCAACCCTATAGCCGAAGCCTTGGGGCATTTAATGCCTAAAAAATGCAGGTGTAAAACCGCGGTTGGGCATTCTTTAAGCCCTGTACAGCGGAGCATTCGCCATTTTCCTTTTAAGGAAAAGGGGCATTGCGTGTAAAAACAGGGTTATGCCTTCAGGGCCGAATCTGCTTCGGCCAGAATGCAATCCATGGCTTTTTGAACCAAACGGGGAGAGCCAATAAACAGGGGAACCCGCTGATGCAATTCCCGGGGCTGATAATCCATGATGGGGCGGTGCCCGTCGCTGGCCATTCCTCCGGCCTGCTCTACAATAAAGGCCAAGGGGTTGCATTCGTACAGCAGGCGCAATTTACCTAAAGGGGCCTTGGTGGTTGTAGGATACAGGTAGATTCCACCTTTAATTAAGTTGCGGTGAAAGTCGGCCACCAAGCTGCCGATGTACCGCCCGCTCAGGGCGACTCCCCCGCCTTCTCCTTTGCACCATCCGATAAATTCTTGCACACCTTGGCCGCAATCGCGCAAGTTGCCTTCGTTGATGGAATAATAGGGGCCGGTATCGGGGATGCGGATGTTTTCATGGCTCAAGCAAAATTCTCCAATAGAAGGGTCAAGGGTAAATCCATTTACGCCTCGACCTGTTGTAAAGACCAACATGGTTGAACTGCCATATATAACATATCCCGCTGCAACCAGATCTCTGCCGGGCTGTAGAAAATCCTCAAGTTGGGCGCTGCGGTTGGATTCGGTGATTCGGTAAATGGAAAAAATGGTGCCTATCGACACATTCACATCGATGTTGCTTGAACCATCTAAGGGGTCGATGGCTACCACATAGGGGTGGCCGACGTACAATTGATCGTCAAAAGCGATAAATTCATCTTGCTCTTCCGAGGCTACTCCACAAGCCACTCCGCCTTGCCGTAAGGCAGCAATGAATTGTTGGTCTGCGAAAACATCTAGTTTTTTTTGGCGTTCGCCCTGCACATTATCGGTGCCCATTTCACCTAAAATATTCACCAATCCCGCCTTTCGAACCTCTCTGCTCACAATTTTTGCCGCAACTCCAATGTCGTTTAACAGGGTGGTTAAATCTCCTTTGGCGTAAGGAAAATCTTTTTGTCGGTCTAAGATAAATTCAGGAAGCGTAACAATATCGCGCTTAAAACGGCGGGAAGAAAACATAGCAACAGGGTTAAATGGGTGTTAAGCAAATGTAAGAAACCCGCTCGATTTGGAACCCATCTTTGAACTTAGGGTGGAAATTTTTTGAATTTTTAGCGACTTTTCCTTCTGTCATTTCAAAGCCAAGCAGGTCCGCATCAAATCTGCTTTGCGTTGAACTTCAATCCATTCGGATTCCGGTTTGGATTGAAGGGTAATGCCGGCACCGGCAAACAAAATGGCGGTGTGCGGTTGAATTTCGGCGCAGCGCAGGTTGACATAAAAGCGGGTTTGTTCCGTTTGCTGAAGCCCCAAATACCCTGAATAATAGGCTCGGGGTTGGTTCTCAAGGGCCTGAATTCGTTCAAAAACCTGAAAGGCTGGGAAAGCACCTACTGCGGGGGTCGGATGAATTTGAGCGGCAAGTCGGGCCACCTCTTCTTTTGGGAATGAATCCTCGGCCTCAGCAAGCACCCGAGTGCGCAGGTGTTTCAAATCGCCCATTTCAATTTCTTCGGGTTCGGTTTGAATGCTGGGTTTCAAACCAAAATCCAAAAAAGCCTGTTGCAGGTATTGGGTTACCATGGCTTGTTCGCTCCGTTCTTTTGAGGTCCAATCGGGGTTTGAGGCAAGGCGTGTGCCAGCCAACGACCAGCTTTCAAGCACAGAACCGCGTTGTTGGACCAACACTTCGGGCGAGGCCCCAATCCAGGTGCCGAAGATGGGGCAGCTTAAATACCAAACCAAGGCTTGGGGATACCGAGCGCGCAGGGTCAAAAAAGTTTCAATCGGATTAAAGGAGCTCAACGAAACGGGCTGACGGACAGATAAAACCACCTTGCCTTCTTTGCCATTCAAGTCGTTTTGGATGGAAAGAACGCCCTTTTCGAATTCGGTTTTGCTTGTTTGTTGGTAGCTAAACTGAGAATTCCAGCCCTGCAATAGGGGCAGAAAACCCTGGGCATTTTCTGGGTTCAATTCGATTGCATCTTGAATGGGGATAGAAAAGCCCGGCAATCCACCTCCGGTATGAAAGGGCTGCACAACCCAACGCTGGGTATTTTCTGGACTTGAATCTAGGGTTGAGCTAAATGCAACAGAGGCCTCTCCTGGAAAACCGTAAAGCCCTGTACACCGATTGTGAAGAACAGGGTTTTGAAACCAGGGTATCCAAGGTAGGGATTCCTTCATTGTTGGGTGGTAGGGGAAAGGGTTTGGAGCCGATTAAAGGTGAGCAAGCATATCGGAAACCGTAGCGGCCAAATCGTACTGAGGATTCCAGCCCCAATCGGTTCGGGCGGCAGCATCGTCCATGCTTTTTGGCCAGCTGTCGGCAATCTGTTGCCTAAAATCAGGTTCGTAGCTTATTTGAAAATGAGCGATGTGCTTTTGTATTGCCTTAGCCAGCTCCTCGGGTGTAAAACTTAAGGAACCCACGTTGTATGAACCGCGTTGTTTAACCTGTTCGGCGGGGGCATTCATAAGTTCCAAAGTGGCCCGGATGGCATCGGGCATGTACATCATAGGCAGGGCGGTATGGGCCGACAGAAAAGAGGTGTACTTGCCTTCTGCCTTCGCTTTATGAAAAATATCTACAGCGTAATCGGTGGTGCCGCCGCCGGGGGGCGAGCTGTAGCTAATCAGACCTGGATAGCGCAAAGACCGAACATCTACCCCATGCTTTAAGTGGTACCATTCGCACCAGCGTTCTCCGGCGAATTTTGAAATGCCATAAATGGTGCTGGGTTCCGTTACCGTTGCCTGTGGCGTATTTTCGCGGGGGGTGGTTGGACCAAACACCGCAATGCTGCTGGGCCAGTACAGTTTTTTAATGTGGCCCTCTTTGGCCAGTTCAAGGCAGGTAAAAAGCGTATCCATGTTTAAGTTCCAACCCTTTTGGGGAAACTTCTCGGCCGTAGCCGAAAGCATGGCAGCCAACAAATAAATTTGAGTAATGCCTTGGGTTTTGACGGTTTGGTACACCGCTTGGGCATCCATGGCGTCAAGAACTGCGTGGGGACCCGACATGGGCTGAGAAAACCTAAGATCAGAGGCCACCACGGCATCGGGCCCAAATTGATTGCGTAGGGCCAAAAGCAACTCAGTGCCTATTTGACCATTGGAACCGATTATCAGAATACGCTCTGCCATACCAATTTATATTGTTGGCAAAGATAGAAAATAGCCTTGGGTTTATTGAACGGAAATCTGGGTTTTCGGGGCTTCAAACCGAGAACTTACAGAGCCGCCGGCGCTGGTGGCTTCGGTAAGGGTGGTCGTGAAATTCCGGTGCATCCATGCATCGGCAGTTCCGGGGCCCAGGGCATTGATTTTATTGGCCTCTAGAATGACAGTGTTGGCACCTGGGTTGGTTGAAGAGAACAATTGAACATCGTTTTCAAAGGTCCCGTCTATGGTTACCAATACATCGTGGCCGTTTACCAAAACAGGCCCCACCCAATTAAAGGAAGCGCTGCTGCCGTTCTTGGTTAGGTTGGTAAATGTACCGGGGAATGCTATGGAATCGACCTGAGTAACAGGATTGGTAAACAAATTGCCGTCGGCGTCGGTGTATTCAAAAACCCCATTGGTTAGATTACCAGGAAATTCCAGTTCATAGTAGGCCAACAGGTTTTTCCAATCCAAAGGCACTCCATTGAATTGCACATTGGCTCCACCGCTTAAAAAGAGCAAAGTGCCAAAGGCATTGCTAAATCTATAGGAGGCTCGGGCGTAGGTTTTATCTTCTGTTCCGTTGTACACAAGAGTGTAAGATTGGTGGACCAAATCTTGCTGAACCGTATCGGAATTTTCACGGTTGCAGGAAACAAAAATGGCTGGGATTAGGGCCAAAACAAGAAGAAAGTAGGACTTCATGGGAATCATGTTTAGTTCAAAGATAGCAGCTTGTTTTAAAGAAAAGCAGGCAGACAGGTTAAATTTCAGGCATTTAAGCTGCTTTTAAATGGAAGGTGCACCTTAAAGAGTAAGGCCGCCTGCGGCAGGGATTGAACAAGGTAGAACGCAAGGGGGCGGCTGCTAGGGGCCGCGAGGTGCGGAGGCGACTTTAGGAGCCCCCGCAAACCCGCTGGCCCCTGCAGCTGCCACCGCGGACTACCTGAGAAAGCCCGGCTGCCGCCCAAAGCATCGAAATTCGGGCTGCCCATATTCTTTTAAACCTCAACCTGTTTCTGTACCTTTGAATATGTCATTTTTGGGACGCAATGTTTTTAAGGCTCAGGCTCCGCGCAGGTTTGGCTATAAGCCTATGTATTACGATGTTAGCAAAGATCCCGAGGTATTGGAACAGCGAAAACGTTCTGTTTTACGTTCTGGAAGGCGGGATCCTTTGTTGCATGGAGAGACGATGTATGAGCGCATGGCAGCCGCGAACGACCCCTTGTATGAGCAAAACAGCGATGCTTGGGAGCTGCAAATGGCTTGGGTTCGCCGAATTGGAACGGCCGTTATTGGAATTGCTGTAATAGCGGGATTGTACCGCTTTTTTTAGCTTAGTTTTTGTTGGGAATCAGCGCCTGTTCGGCTGCATCCAGAAGGGCTTGGGTGTTGTGAGCCGAATCGGTTTCCCCATACAGCCTAAGCACAGGTTCGGTACCGCTGGCCCGCACGAGCAACCAAGCGTCGTTGGGCAGCATAAATTTAAATCCATCTAAGGTTTCAATGGCTTCAACTTTCCAGGTTCCAATGCGATCAAGGCCCAATTTGCAGCGTTGCATGGCCGTTTGTTTTTGGTTTTCGGTCAGATGCAAATCGCGTCGGTCGTAGTTAAAAGGACCAACGATGGCATAGACTTCTTGGATTAAATCGTCGAGCGACTTGCCCGATTTGGCCATAAATTCCCAAATAACGAGTCCCATCCAAATTCCGTCGCGTTCTGGAATATGGCCTTTGATGGCAATGCCACCGCTTTCTTCTCCGCCCAGCAGCACATCTTCGGTCAAAAAATACCCAGTAATGTGTTTGAATCCAATTTGGGTGGTTTGCAGAGGCAGATTGTAATGGGCGCAGAGTTTTTGCAGTTTTCGGCTTACCGAAAAAGCGGCCACCACCTTTCCCGACATGCCTTTGTAAGCGACCATGTAGTGAATCAAAAGCAAAATGATGTGGTGGGAATCAATAAATTCGCCCGCTTTGTTGAACAGTCCAATGCGGTCGGCGTCACCGTCGGTGGCCAATCCGCAGTCGATGTTGTTTTCAGATTGAATGAGGTGTTGAAAGTCCAGCAGATTTCGAAGGATTGGTTCTGGGGCTTTTCCGCCAAAGAGTGGATTCCATTCGCTGTGAAAGTGCAACAGATTGGCATCAAATACTTGGCGCATAACGAATTGTCCGGCTCCGAACATGGGGTCGTAAGCAAAACGGAAGGAACTGTTTCGAATGGAATGGAGGTCGAAATGAGATTCCAGCCTTTGGGCGTACAAAGCCTGCATGTCGTAGATTTCGACTTGGGAGTCGGCCCAGGATACAGAAACTGCCTGGTCGATTAAATCCTCAATGTCTTGAATGTCGTTGGGCAGCAGAGGGCCGCCGAAATGGCCTTTTAGTTTGTATCCGTTGTAGGAAGGCGGATTGTGGGATGCGGTGATAACCACGCCCAAGCCTGCCTTTAGTTCGCGGGTGGCCATTGACACCATGGGAGTGCTAACGGGGGCCGAGGCGGTAAAGGTTTTAATGCCATGTTGATGAAAAACGGCGGCGGCCTCTTGCATAAAACGCTGACCGGCAAAGCGGCAATCGTATCCAATCACAATGCTGGGATTCAGGTTGGGTTGTTGAAGCAGCCATTTCGCTACGGCCACCGACACCCGATTCACATTTTCGACGGTAAACTCTTCGGCGATAATCGCCCGCCAGCCGTCGGTACCGAACTTGATTTTTTTCATGTCAAAGGGTTAATTTAAGAAACTGCCGCTGTATCCTACTCCTCCGATTTTTTGGCCGTGGCAGCTTTTAAACTTTTTTCCTGAGCCGCAGGGGCAGGGGTCGTTTCGTCCGATTTTTTCATCTGTGCGAACGGGCATTTTGGGCAGTTCATCGGAAGCAGATGGAACAGGCAGGGCGTTTGTGTTGGGCAAATCGGGTTTTGATGCTTTTAGAGGGGCGGGGGTAGGTGCAGGCCGAGCTGGGGCAGCAGGGCGGTCTTGAGCAATGCCAGCCCTCAAAAGGAAAGACAAGACCTCGTCGTTCAACTTAGCGAGGAAAGATTGAAACAGGCCAAATCCCTCTTGTTTGTACACCAACAAAGGGTCTTTTTGCTCGTACGAAGCGTGGTGGCTGCTGCTTTTCAGGTCGTCCATTTCGCGCAGGTGCTCTTTCCAGTGCAAGTCAATCAGAGCCAGAATAATGGATTTTTGAATGGTGGTAATGATTTCTCGGCCTTGATTTTCGTAGGCTTTTTTGAGCGGCACGGAGATTTGAATCATGCGCTGCCCGTCGGTGAGGGGCACCATGATGTTCTCGAACTTAGAACCTTCGTCCAAATAAACGCGCTCAAGCACAGGCCAAACGGCGGTTCTAATGCCTTCCATTCGTCGTGTTAAGCCGCTGTGAGCTTCTTCGAACAAGCGAGCGGCTTGTTCTTCGGCTTGACCATCTAGGAATTCGGCCTCGGTAACGGAGGAGTCCACGCCCAATTTCCGTAGGGCTTCCATTCGGAATTCTTCTATGTTTCGGTTTTTGTAGCCCAGTTCTACAACTTGGTCGCACAAATCGTACAGCATATTTGAGACATCGAGGCTGATTCGTTTTCCATACAGGGCATTTCGCCTGCGCTTGTAAATGGCTTCGCGCTGAAGGTTCATCACATCGTCGTATTCGAGCAAGCGTTTTCGAGTTCCGAAGTTGTTTTCTTCGACCTTTTTTTGTGCCCGTTCTATGGAGCGGGTAATCATAGAATGGGTAATCACCTCGCCCTCTTTCAATCCCATGCGGTCCATGATTTTGGCCATTCGTTCGGATCCAAAAATGCGCATGAGGTCGTCTTCGAGCGAAACGAAGAAAACGGAAGAACCGGGGTCTCCTTGCCGTCCGGAACGGCCTCTAAGTTGTCGGTCAACGCGTCGGCTTTCGTGGCGTTCGGTGCCAATAATAGCGAGGCCTCCGGCGTCTTTTACTCCGGGGCCCAATTTAATATCGGTACCTCTTCCGGCCATGTTGGTGGCAATGGTAACTGTTCCGGCCTTTCCGGCTTCGGCCACGATTTCGGCTTCTTTTTGGTGCAGCTTGGCGTTCAAAACCTGGTGTTTGATGTTGGCCATTTTGAGCATACGGCTAAGCAATTCCGAGATTTCGACCGAGGTAGTTCCCACGAGCACCGGGCGGCCGGCATCTACGTATTCCTTTACCTTATCGATGGTTGCGTTGTATTTTTCGCGTTTGGATTTATACACCAGGTCGTCTTGGTCTTTGCGTTGAATGTTGCGGTGGGTTGGAATCACCACAACGTCAAGTTTGTAGATGTCCCACAATTCTTTGGCTTCGGTTTCGGCGGTTCCGGTCATACCGGCCAATTTCTGGTACATCCGAAAATAATTCTGCAAGGTAATGGTGGCGTAGGTTTGGGTGGCGGCCTCGATTTTCACATTCTCTTTGGCTTCAATGGCTTGGTGCAAGCCATCGGAATACCGGCGGCCGTCCATAATCCGACCGGTTTGTTCGTCCACAATCTTCACCTTTCCTTCCATTACCACATACTCGGTGTCTTTTTCGAACAAGGTATATGCCCGTACCAGTTGGTTTACCGTGTGGATGCGCTCCGATTTAATGGTAAAATCGCGCATCAACTCGTCTTTTTTCTGTAGTTTTTGTTGAGGATCGGGGTATTGAGTGTCGATTTGCGAAAATTCAGCGGCAATATCGGGAATTAAGAAAAAGTTTTCGTCGTCAAACCCTTGGCTAATGAGTTGCAGGCCTTTTTCGGTTAAATCAACCGAATTGCCTTTTTCATCGATGACAAAGAAGAGTTCGTCGTCAATTTTGGGCATTTCTTTTTGTTGGTCCTGTAAGAAATGGTTTTCTGTTTTTTGGAGCATGGCCCGCATGCCCGATTCGGAAAGGAACTTAATCAGAGCGGAGTTTTTGGGGAGACCCCGGTGAGCCCGAAGCAGGTACTCGCTGGCCTTCCATTTTTCATCTTTGCTGGCGTTTTCGGTGTTCAAAATCCGCTTGGCGTCAGAAAGTTGCGTGTTGATGAGTTTTTTCTGAACGGCGGCGAGCTTTTCGACCAGGGGCTTTAATTGCAGAAACTCTTGGTTTTCGCCTCGGGGGGTAGGCCCCGAAATGATGAGCGGTGTTCGGGCTTCGTCAATCAACACCGAATCCACCTCATCGATAATGGCGAATTGATGTGCACGCTGCACCAGTTGGTCTAGGTGGGTGGCCATGTTGTCGCGCAGGTAATCGAAGCCAAATTCGTTGTTGGTGCCGTACACCACATCGGCACAATAGGCCTGCCGGCGGGCGTCTGAATTGGGTTGATGCCGGTCAATGCAATCGATGGTCAAGCCGTGGAACTCAAAAATGGGTCCCATCCATTCCGAGTCGCGTCGGGCCAAATAGTCGTTTACGGTAACCACGTGCACGCCCCGACCCGATAAGGCATTCAGAAAAATAGGCAGGGTAGCCACCAGGGTTTTTCCTTCGCCCGTGGCCATTTCAGCAATCTTGCCCTGGTGCAGGGCCATACCACCAATCAGCTGAACATCGTAGTGAAGCATGTCCCAAACAATTTCGTTGCCTGCGGCAGGCCAGCGGTTGGGCCAAATGGCCGTAGCTTCATCGCCATTCCCTTCTATTCGTATGTAGCTTTTGTTGGCCGCAATAGAACGGTCAAAGTCATTGGCCTTAACCCGGATCTCTGGATTGTTTTTAAACCGGTTGGCCGTTTCTTTTACAAAGGCAAAGGCTTGTGGCAGGGCTTTTTCTAAGGCGTTTTTTAGGGTTTCCTGCAAAAGCCGTTCTTCTTTATCAACCAATTCGTAAATCTGCTCCTTCTCGGCATCGCTTGCATTGCCCGATTCAGCCTTGGAAACCAAGGCGTCTATCGCCGATTGGTGGCCTTCAATCTCTTTCCGAATGGCCAATTTTAAGTCTGTTACCTTGCTGCGAAAGGCATCGTTGCTCAAACTTTGAAGGGGCTCCCAAGCTTGATTTATCTGCTGAACCACAACTTCCAGCTCCTTTACGTCTTTCCTATTTTTACCGCCGCCCAGCAAAGAGGCCAAAAAACGATCAATAATACCCATGAGGTTTTGCGTTTGATTGATGTACAGCACCAAAGGTAAAGGTTGGGAAGGAAAAATGGGTAAGCTGCCCAGATAAAAGGCCCTAAAAAGAAAAAAGCACCTTGCGGTGCTTTTAATCAATACTCGTCTTCGTTGAAAAAGAAGTCGTCTTTGGTGGGGTAATCAGGCCAAATGTCTTCAATGGCCTCTAACAACTCACCGTCGTCTTCCAATTCCTGAAGGTTTTCAATGACCTCCATTGGAGCGCCTGTGCGCATGGCGAAGTCAATCAACTCGTCTTTGGAGGCGGGCCAAGGAGCATCTTCAAGGTAGGAAGCCAGTTCTAAAGTCCAGTACATACTTGATAATCTTTACTTTAACAAAAAAGCAGAAGGAGTTCCTGCTTCATTTTCCACAAAAGTAACAAAATGAATTTCAAATAAAGAAGAGGAACAAAAACCTTTTTGTACTTTTGCCAACCAAATTGCCCGGGTGGTGGAATCGGTAGACACGCAGGACTTAAAATCCTGTGGGCAGTGATGTCCGTGCGGGTTCAAGTCCCGCCCCGGGTACAAAAGGCTCTGCAACGTTTTGTTGCAGGGCTTTTTTATTGGTTCGTGATTATGGATGTTAATGGGAGTATCTGTTCTAAAACCGTATGAACAAAGCAAAAATCGGTTCGACATTGGGTTCATTACATGTCTTCAAATAGAATGTCTATCTCAAAGGAGTTTTCAACTATTTCATGGAAATTCTCATTTTCAACAATACCATAAGTCGTTATCATCGTTATTACCACAGCATCTTTTGTTCCTGTATCAGCTTTAAATTTTGATGCTTTATTCCTCAGGTCTATAAGGTCGTTCTTGCCTATTTTAAAAGGGCCGCTGTAGAATTTCATTTCACATAGGTTTATCCACTTGTCTGCTCTTTTTATAACCAAGTCAACCTGAGCACCTTTCACTGACCAACTTGAGTTGGTCGAGTGTATCCCTTCTATCTTTAAAGCTTTCTTTATCTGAGGCACATGTTTGAGACATATTGTTTCAAAATTAAATCCAGCCCAAGATGAGTACGTTTGCTGTTGAAACATTGTTTTCCAAAAGTTCTCTCCTTGATTCTTATTCGGCTCTATATATTTTAGGTAAAATTTTGAATATTCATCCGACAAGCGATATAGCGTTTTTTGAGCTTTTTTATCAAATGCTGGATATTTCGTTACAAACCCAGATGCTATTAACTCTACAAGAGCTCTTGTGAAAGCTCCGCCACCCGCGTGCTTAGATTTTGTTATTAATTCAGCCCTTGAAATCCCTTTACCTACGTTTCCGAGTGCTCGGACAATGGATATGTGTGCTGAGGAGTGGCTAAATAATGATTCAAAAATTTCATCAAATTCATGAACCAAATCTCCATTTGTGTCGAAGCAGAGCCTCTGTATTGATTGTACAACACTCTCTCCTTTCCTCACTTTATTTAGATAGTGTGGAACCCCACCTATTGCAATATATAAATGGACTATATGATAGTGCCCCCAATTTATGTTTTTGCTTGTTAAAAATTCTTTTGTTTCAAATAATGTAAAAGGCTTTATTTGAAGCTTATACGTCAGTCGTGCGTGTAAACTTCCTTGGTTTGAAAGTACATTCTGAACCATGTAAGATGCGGCTGAACCACATAATACAACTACAATGTCATTTCGTTTTTCGCAATATGTATTCCAGAAATGACCAAAGTACATTCTAAAGTCAGACTTGTGTGTGTCAAGCCAAGGCATTTCATCTATGAAAATTACTTTTTTGCTTTTGCTTCTTATTCTATTGATATATGTTTTCAAAAGCTCAAACGCCTCTTTCCAGTTTTTGGGCCTATCATCTTCTTTTATTTTTTTTGAGACTCTTTTAAGTTCATCAAAAAAAATGTCAAGTTGTTTTTCCTGATTGCCACCATAAAGCCCTGTTACCTCAAACTTAATATGTTTCTCATAGACATTGCGTATAAGGTATGTCTTACCTACTCTTCGTCTTCCATAAACAGCTATAAGCTCAGATTTTTGAGACTTTAAGCTTTCATTCATTCTCTCGGTTTCATACTTTCTTCCTATCATAGAAATACATTATTTGCTTCCCAAAAGTAGCAATTATTATTAGTTATGGGAAGCGAATAATTGCTTTCATCTTGAGTTGCACATGAGTTATTTACTTCCCAAAAGTCCTCAAAAAGAGCATTTTTGGGAAGCGAATAATGAACTATCTATCTGGCTCGACAATCCATCCATGCCCTGTACAAAAGGCTTTGCAACGTTTTGTTGCAGGGCTTTTTTATTTTGAGCCTTCCTTTTTGCCGTTCCGTTTTTTGAATTTGGGCGGCTGCGGGCTTTCACCGGTAGTCCGCAGTTGCCGGGGGCTGGCCCAGCGGGTTTGCGGGGGCTCCTAAAGTCGCCTCCGCACCTCGCGGGCCAGGCCCCGCCAACTTTGCGGGCTACTCGGTTCAATCCCTGCCGCAAACCCCAAGATCCTTCTCCATACACTACTTAGCCATTCATCTCCTTTAACCCCTCCCCTTTTATGCTATTTCCGAGCAAACTTGAACTCAAGAACATTCCCTACCTTTACCTTATGAAGGTGTGTTTTCAAAAAAAAATATCTGAAAATCCTTTTGTATCAACGTTTTTAAAAGGTTTGTAGGATTAGGTCATACCCCCATTTTTGATACAAAAGTGGTCTTTTTTGATTATTTTTGTAACATATTTGTACCACAATTCGTTATTGACAACAACAAATCTTGAAGATGAAAGCGGTTAAAGTAACATTAAGAACACGCCCAAAGGGTGAACACCAATTGTCCTTGTATTTTGACTACTACCCGCCGATTTTTAACCAAAAGGGTAAATTGACCCGAAGAGAATCCCTTGGTATCTACATATTTAAAGACCCGAAAACCAAGGAACAGAAAACCCACAACAAATCGGTAATGGAAGCTGCGGAAAACCTTCGTTCAAATCGGCAGATTCAATTGATTCGGATGGGTGCGGGAATTGAGGAGCAGCTAAATCCAAAATGGGAAAGCGGTTTCATACATCTTTTCAATCAATTGATAATTCAAGGAAAAAGAAAACCCTATTCCAATCACTACTGTACACGCAATCAGTTGATAAAATTCGCGGGGGATGATATAAAATGCTCAGAAATCACCCCCAAGTTCTGTAATGACTTCAGAACGTTTCTTTTAACTGGAATAAACAATATGGGAGAAAAGGTTTCCAATCTATCTGTAAACTCCGCAGCAGCGTACCTTCAAGTGTTCCGTAATGTCCTATTTTACGCGTTCAAAAACGACTATCTAAAGGAGGATGTTCGGATTAAAATGGACGGTATAAAAACTACCCCGACACAAAGACAGAGGTTGACCTTGGAAGAGGTTGAAAAACTGGAAAATACGTATCTGAAAAATGAGAATCTGAAGAACGCGTGTATGTTTTCCATTTACACAGGTCTTCGGTTTTCAGACATTAAAAATCTATCCTGGGGTAACGTTGTTAAAGAAGATGGAACAACATTTCTACGTATTAAATATCAAAAAACACAAGAGTTTGATGAATTACCAATTCAAGATTCCTCGGTTCGGTTCATGGGGGAAAGAAAGTCCGATTCAGACAAGGTATTCCCGAAGATTAAATATAGCTACGAATTGAACTGTAAAATTAAAGAATGGGTCCAAGAAGCGGGGATAAAGAAAAAAATCACCTTTCACTGTTTTAGACATTCCTTCGCGACCATCGCATTAAATAACAAAATACCAATTGAGATTGTTTCGGATTTATTGGGACATCGGGATATTGCTACCACCCAGATTTACGCGAAAATCATTGGTGAAAACAAAAGGAATGCGGTCAAATCACTTAATTTTGGGAACCATACCAAATCAAATGACACCTCAACCTCAGGTTAAACGGAAAGGCAATACCCTTATAATTTCTGGGCTTAAGACAACTGGAGAATCGTTTCAAATTGAATTTGGGTTGGACCAACCAAATCATATTGAACCCAAGACCATTACCTGTAATAAGGTAAAGATACCTTTTGACTCTAAGAAAGTGAATCAGGTAACCTTTTATGACATCAAGAGGAAACTTGACTCACCTGACCTTTCTGATTTGAATCAAATGTTGATTGGGGGAAACCCAACACCTATGTTTCAGGTCTTAAGTGGATTAATGGGAATTATTAATGATTTAAACCAAAAACTTAACGACCTTAAAAACCAGATTGAGGAACAACAGGGAAATCAAAAAGATGAAGATGAATTAATGAATGTTCATCAAGCGGCGGAATTTCTCAACTACAAGGTTTCAACCATCAGGTCAAAGGTTCACCGGAAGGAACTTCCTTATTCCAAAATCGGAAACAAAGTGTTCTTTTCTAAAAAACGATTGTTGGAACATATCAGGTCACGAGAGGAAGCTACAAAGGAGGAAACGATTAAATTCGCGGGGCGTTATTTAAAAGAGAAGTTGACCGGATGGACCACCCCACGTTTATATTGAACGGGGATTCCCGAACTTTAATTTGCGTATTAATTGGTTGTATTTACCTTTGCATCAATTATTAAGATAAATGGTTTTTCGTCTCCTTCTATTGTTTATTCTTCCACTATCCGTTTTGAACGGTCAAAAACTAGTCAGAAGCACCTTAGGTTCACTAGGTTGTTCAGAGAATTCTAATCAGTTATTTATTCAACAAGTAGTAGGTCAACCTAGTGCAATTTCGTCCATTCACGTAAAAGAAATCAACTTAAGACAAGGATTTCTTCAACCGGAACAAAGAAAAAACCAACAACAACCTACATTGGTCTACTCGGTGTATCCAAACCCGAACAATGGAGATTTCAAGGTTTCAATTGAAATTCCAGAAAACGAAACGGTCAACCTAACTCTATTTGATGCAACGGGAAAGTCAATTTTTGTAAAATCAAGCAAAGGTTCAACCATTATTCCTATATCCATCAACCCTTCTAATTCTGGAATTTATACTTTGGATGTTCGTTCTTCAAACAATAGGATTGAAGAGAAGGTCGTCGTTATTCACTAAAATTCTCAAATGAAAAAAGTTGTTCTTCAATTGGTTCTTATTGCGTTTGTTTTTCCCATAGGGTATTCTCAGGACGTTGTTCCAGAGAAAAAAACCTCAAAGGAGTTTTATTTGACCGGAGGTAAAACGTTCACCTCCTTTGATTTTATTGATGGAAGTCAAAATATTGATAGCTCATTGGGATTTACATCGGGTCAATCCTTTGGTATTGGAATGGTATTCAATTTGAACAAAAGACATCAAATCAGACCTGAAATTAATTTCGGGGAAATGGGAGCTAATTCCAAATTCAATGATTCAAGGGTAACCTGGAGGTTGAATTATTTGGGACTACACACAAGTTACTTATTCCGGGTGTTTGACAAAAAACGGGTTTCAATTTCACCTGGGGTCGTCTTTGGTATTGATTATTTGGTTTCAGGGGAACAAACCATTGGTGATTTAAGGTTGGATGTAAAAAAAGAAGATTCATTTGAACCTATTGATGTTAACTTAGGGCTCGTTCTAAATACCAAAGTGAAGGTCACAGATTCATTCTTTTTGTTTTTGGATTACCGAGGTCAATGGGGTGTCCTTCAGATTGAGAATAAAGACTTAAATGAGACAACCAAAAATATTGGACACCGAATTATGGTAGGGGTGTCCTTCAAACTTTAATTATTCAAATTGAATTATATGAGAAAGGTTTTAATCGTTGTTCTAACGTGTTTGATGAATTTGGGGTTAATTGGTCAACAAGCACCCCCTCAGGGTATTAATTATCAAGCGACACTTTATGTTCCATCCACCAAACCATTACCTGGAACAAATGGATTAACCCAAGTTCCCGCGAACAAATCCTCGGTTGAAGTAGTGTTCACCATTGAGGAAGGGATGAATGGACCCGTCGTTTTTCAGGAAAATCACCAAGATACAACGGACGAATTGGGATTGCTTGAATTGATTATTGGCCAAGGTACCCCTACCGTATCTTCTTTTAATCAGATTGATTGGAGTCTAGGTGACCTATATCTCCGAGTTTCAATAACCATTTTAACTACGAATACCACCATCAACTCTTACCAAAAGTTATGGAGTGTACCCTATTCATTGTATTCTGGTCGTTCTAACACTACTGGGTATTCCGATAGTAGTGGTCATTCCAATACCTCAGATACGTCGTTGTATTCCCACAACAGTGGTCATTCCAATACTTCTGATACATCGTTGTATTCACACAACAGTGGTCATTCCAATACTTCTGATACATCGTTGTATTCACACAACAGTGGGCATTCCAACACTTCTGATACATCGTTGTATTCACACAACAGTGGTCATTCCAATACTTCTGATACATCGTTGTATTCACACAATAGTGGGCATTCCAATACCTCAGATACGTCGTTGTATTCCCACAACAGTGGGCATTCCAATACTTCTGATACATCGTTGTATTCACACAATAGTGGGCATTCCAATACTTCTGATACATCGTTGTATTCACACAATAGTGGGCACGCGCAGGTCGCGGATACCGCATTAAATGCGTGGCGATTAACGGGAAATTCGGGAACCACCCCCAACACTAATTTTATTGGAACAATTGACAATCAGGATTGGGTCATTAAAACCGATAATATTGAAAGGATGCGAGTAATGGCTAATGGCAATGTAGGGGTTGGAACCGGTAGCCCAAATTCAAAACTTGATTTACAAGGACATTTAACTTTATCGGATAATTCTGATTTTCGTAGATTTAAGATAGAAATGGAAGGATTGGTTGATTCAACCATACCTTTTACAAATATACGATTTGACGCCTATGATAGAATTCCTAATTCTGGTGTTCAATTCAGGTTTTTTAGAGAAACGAACACTACTGCTGAAAAAATGGTGACATTTTATCAGGGAAATGGTTTAAATGTTCCTTCTGCTAGAATTCGTGTAGGTAATACAGGAGATTCATTCTTCCAATTAGACGGGGGTAATTTTGGAATTGGAACAGCAACACCAGACCAAAGATTTTCCGTCAATGGTAACGCAAGTAAAGCTGGTGGTGGTTCTTGGGCCACGTTTTCTGATAAACGAGTGAAACAAGATATCAATCCTTTCAATGATGGGCTTAATATTTTGATGGGATTGAATCCTGTAACGTATCGGTACAATGAAAAATCGGGTTATACAGATTTGAGTAAAACCTTTGTTGGTTTTATTGCTCAAGATGTTAAAAAAATTGCACCATATATGGTAACCACCTATGATGATAGCCACGGTCCAAGTGGTTTGAACGACAAACTTCAATTTGACGAAAGTGCTTTAACTAAAATCTTGGTTAATTCCATTCAGGAACAACAGTTGCAGATTGATGATTTGAAAAAACAGATTAATGACCTGAAATTACTAATCAAAAAATAAGATTTTGAATGACTGCGATTCTGGAAGTCCGGTCATTAAATTAAGGTTTTAGATACTCAGACCTGTCCGTTTTTGATTCAAGGTTTCTACCTCCTCACCTTTTCTCTTTTTTCGTTCCTGGTAAAACCTTCTCAAAAGTTTAAAAGTAGGAGTATTCGGTTTCAAATCTCTTAATTCAACGAATGATGTTTGCATTACCGCGTGATTCATTAAACATTCCACCAACTGATTTTCAGTATAATTATCCACTTTATTGTTCATAATTTCCTCAACTTCAGGTCCGTTAACAATCTTAGAAATTGAATTTTCAAACCATTCGTCGTCCAAATCTTGAAGAAAGCTGATGTCTTTTGAGATTACCACAAAGGTCAAATGGAAATAGTCCGTAAAATTCAAATTCACATTTTTAAACCCAATAAACAGTAGACCTCTGTCATCGTACGCTTCTGAGGTTTTTTTAAATAACCATTTTAGGTGCGTTAACAACATCTCAAATCTGTCCACATCAAAATTAAATTGAATCACTAACGCGAAATATCCATTATCATCTTCCATTTCCATAAATATCTGATTCATGAAAAAAATCAGGGGATGGAGAAAAAAAACCTGAAAAAAAGGAAAACCCCCACAATTGTGAGGGTTTTTCTTGGTCAGTTCTCGTACTGGACCGGTTAACGGTTGGCGGGGGTACCAACGACCCACTCAGTCACCACATTTTCAGCGTATCCTGGGCCATTCACTGTTACGTTATTCGACGGGATTTTCGACCGAGTTATATTTTAAACGCGTTGAATCAAATTTGTTCCTTCAAAGTTACAAAAAAAACATCGTTTAAACCAGACGAAAGTCGTTGATTACCTCGTTTTAGGTGTATGTTCAAGTGGATTTTCATTGTTTTTGTTTTAACCTCCAGTTTGTCTGGTTATTCTCAGACCAATGTGATGGATTCACAAAAAATCAGAATCTTCCTTGATACAATAGCGAGGTTTGAATTTCCAAACACAACGAAAGACGTTTGGGAAGCGTATGAAAACCGAAATAACCCAAATTTTTACATCAAACGTCAATTGGGTAGGTCCCATTCATACTATGATGTTGATTTCAAAATGAAAAGGAATAGTGTAAAAAATTATCGTGACAATTCAGAGATAGGGTACGGTAACATCATTAAGATAAATCGGATTAGGACTTCCACCACTGATGAAGCGATTCATTTTGAAACATATGACCCCAAACACAACACATACGCGACCTTTACCCTAATAAAAATGATTGACCCTCTTTATCCTCAAGATTATACCTATCTATGGTTGAGGTATTCTTCAGACAAATCATTTTCACACATGCGTGGTGACTTTTCAAGGGTTACCGTTCGTTCACTTGATTAATACTTACGATTATGAAAACTGTATTTCTTTCTATTTTCATGGGTTTGTTTACCATGGTTGGGTTTGGTCAAGCATTTTATCCATACAAAAAAGATGAGGTTAGGTACTTCGGGGTATACGCTAAACCCTCAGGTCTTCTTGAACACCTTGGTATTAGTTATTGTTCACCTGGTAACCGGTTAATTGTTTCAGAATCAAGAACAAAAGAGTTTATGGAGTATTACTCATGGAATGAGGACAGGATTCAAATTAGTTTTGATAAACACAAAAATTCATCAATTACCGAAAGTGAATTTTCACTTGTGCCTGATGTTAACCGGGTTATTATGACCGAAAAGGAGTTTTTTCTTAAAAATGACTGGAACGATGAACATAGTAGGGACATGATTCAAATTATGTTTGAGACTTTCCCTGAAAAGAAATGATTAGATTATAACGGTTGATTTCACGACCGACCACTTTGACCCGATAACCCAAGAATAAAAGGTGGGGTCTAATTTTATATTCTCTTTTCTATGGAGACTTTTAATCCGTTGTATGGACCTTTTTTTCCACTTTTTTATCATGTCTTCAGCAGAAGAATTAAAAAGTTCAATTCCTAGTTCTGTTGTTTCTCCTCGTAGGAATCTCCTTGTATTGTAATAAAAAGAAGAGAAATACGTCCCTCGTCTATACCCATGATGAGCTTCAACTGGGTTTATTCCGACTGTTTTTATTATCCAGGAAATGACTTTTTGCTTAGGTCTACTCTTCCTGGTGATTTCTTCAAAGTACCCTCTATCGTGTCGTTTTAAAACCTTCACCCAGTAAGAATAAAGTTTAGGTTTTGGTCTAATGAAGGTCTTCCCTTCGGTTTCACCTAATCTGGTCCACCCTTTAATGTCATCGTATTGAGTCTTCTTCCCTTCATTACCGTATAATGATGTAGTGGTAATCCCAACAAGTTTATCTCCGTATTTTTGAAAATAGATGTCTCTTATCTCCTGAGATAAAACAAGAGCTGATATGAGTTTGCCCCCCAAAAAGTTGTAACCGAAAGGTTGAACGGAGACAATAGTAGAACCCACCATCGTATGAATTAATCTTTTATTCTGGTCTTTTAAGGTCCAACCTATGTGTCTATCACGAACACCGACATTTTTAAAATCACTTGACAGTTCAAATAACCCTAGAATTTTATTTCCCCCCTTTTCTCTTACATAAAACTTCAAATTCCGACCTACCCCTTTGGAGTAATTCATCGTTGATATCACCCTACGGATGGTTACCCAATCCGATTTCTCCTGTTTGGTTTCCACTAATTGAATGTACGGTTCAAGAGTCATAACCTCATTAATTAGTTCCGGTAATGAAGTTGAAGTTGTATACCAAAGTTCAGACCTTAACTTTTCCAGACCTTCTTTATCTGAGACCGTATATTGATGGTTGAGTTCCTCCCATTTATCGAAAATCGTCGATGTTTTGACGTTTTGTTTTTTCCTTCTTCTGAAATAACTTTTAGTTTGTTCCCTCATAGACTTAGAACCAATGGTTCTGTTAGGTTTTGAAAACTGGATGGATTGGGTTGTTACATTGACCTGGTCAATCGGTTGAACCCCTGTTGTTGTTACATGAAATTTAGACATAGTTTTACCTCCTAATGTTTTGATTGTTAATTAAATACTTCGGTTTTTTCGGGTAACCTTGTTGGGGTCTCCCTTAAGAACAATACAAAATTAGGTCAGCGATACGACGCGGTGTGTCGTTTTTAATTTTGTCCAAATTTTTTTTCAAAAATCTATATACTCCTCAACCGTCCTGTTTCTGGTTTGAATCAACTTAACTTCTGATTCCTCTGATACTTTGAAGTAACCGAAACGATTTTTTTTAATAGTAAACCCGAGTTCCGCTAAGGTTTTCTTGTAACGTTGGAATGTTCTGAGATTAATATCAAGTGTATTACAGATGTGCTCTGAGGTATATCCTCTGGAAGATACCATTTTTAGGAACCTGCACGCGTTGGTTAAGAAAGCAGACATAGGAAGATTGGTTTTTACTTCTCGTTAAAGAGATTCGGGTATTTTCGCATAAGAAAGTTTTTCACCATTGTATCCGCTTCCTTTTTCAACTTCTCATCATTGGGGTCCTTGATTTCACCAACAACGATTTCATGGGTGGTTTTATGTGGATATTCAATGTGAAGTGTAACCACATAAAAGTTGTCCCCGGATATCACTTGTTTTTCAATTTCAAATTCATTTGCGTAGAGGGTTGATAATACCCGGTTGACCTCAATCAACGACTTGTGATTTTTTTTTAGCTGTTCAAGTACCTTTTCCACATGTTTGATTTCATCTTGAATTGAAATCAAATCATCTTTCAACTTCAAGTACTTTTTGATTGTCAGGTCCTTCTTGATTTTCATATTCGTCTCATTGAACATCAACGAATTTACGAAAATCCAAGAGGAGTTGTGGTGATTTCCCTCTGTTTTCGCTACTTTTGAACATTGAATTTATGAATTATGAAAAGAATTTTCATTTATCTATTTCTTGTTTCTTTTTGTTCATTAGAAGGCCAACCCGTAGTTGTTCAGAATCCATCAAATGTCAGTACTTGTATCGGAAATAATATACAGTTTGTCGTTGTTGGGAGTGGAACAATTACAGGTTACCAATGGGAGGTTTCAACAGACAATGGAATAACTTGGTCAACAATCACGTTGCCAGGTGTTAATCCCATTTATTCTGGGTGGTCCACAGATACCTTGAAAATTTCTGGTGTAACTTCAAACAATAGTGGTTATCGTTTCCGGTGTAATTTAATTGGAGGTTCAACTCAAATTACTCAAACATTTACTAGTCCTGGGGCTGGTAATTGGACATGTCCCCAAGGTGTCACTTCAGTTACTATTCAATGTTGGGGTGGTGGGGGTTCTGGTGGTGGTCAAAATCCTGCAGGTTACAATTTTGGTGGTGGTGGTGGTGGTGGTGGTGCTTTCGCTTCATCAAACTTGAATTTAGTTCCTGGCACAACATACAATTATTCAATTGGCAGTGGGGGGGCAGGGTCATTTAATACTGGACAAAATGGAAATGATACCTATTGGTCTAATAATGTTATTTTAGCAAAAGGTGGTGCTGGTGGAGAAAAAGCAACCCCATCATCATTAAATTGGGGCGGTGCTGGTGGTCTTGGAGGCCAAGCTAATCAATCAATTGGTTCAATTAAATTTTCTGGAGGAGATGGTTTTAAAGGGCAAGGAACTGGTTTAACACCTTACAGTGGTGGTGGTGGTGGTGGCGCAGGTACTAATAGTAGTGGAAGTCATGGTTATTATGCCGGTGGAAATGGCGGGGGGGCATTGGGTGGGAAAGGTGGTGATGGACATTTTGGTTGTTATGGATGTGCTGGCTGTCATACTGGGGGAAATGGTTTAAGTTTTGGTGGTGGTGGTGGTGGTGCAAGAGAAAATGGTTCTTGTGGTGGCACAGGTGGAAATGGGGCAAATGGGGCTTTAAGATTAATTTATAATGCACCTCAAACAACATATTCAAATAACGCAATTCTGACAGTTAACCCCAATCCCCAAGTAACAATATCAAGTTCTGGTCCAACCACGTTTTGTTCTGGTGATTCAGTAACCTTAACCTCAACGGGTGCGAATTCGTACCAATGGTCAAACAACCAATCAGGGAATTCAATCTCAGTTAATACATCAGGCAACTTTTATGTTATCGGGACGGATGTGAATGGCTGCATTGACACATCTAATACCATTCTTGTGGTTGTTAATCCAAATCCTCAAGTCAGCATTTCAAACAATAGTTCCACAACATTTTGTCAAGGTAGTTCTGTAACCTTAACCTCAACGGGGGCTTCAACCTACCAATGGTCAAACAACCAATCTGGAGATTCAATTTCGGTAAATACATCTGGTAGTTTTTACACAATCGGAACTGATGCTAACGGCTGCATTGACTCATCTAATACCATTTCAGTCGTTGTTAATACAAATCCTCAGGTCAACATTTCAAACAACAGCTCCACAACATTTTGTCAAGGGAGTTCAGTAACCTTAACTTCAACGGGGGCTTCAACCTACCAATGGTCAAACAACCAAACAGGGAATTCAATCTCAGTTAATACATCAGGAAGTTATTATTCAATAGGGTCTGACAACAACGGCTGCATTGATACATCCAATGCCATTACTGTTATGGTTAATCCCAATCCTCAGGTAACAATATCAAGTTCTGGTCCAACAACATTTTGTTCTGGTGGAACGGTAACGTTAATTGGTTCCGGTGTTCCGTTTTCGTATCTGTGGTCAAACGGACAACCGGTTCAATTTATTAATGTAAACACAACTGGTACGTATTACGTGATTGGGACTGACAACAACGGCTGCAGTGACACATCAAACGCAATAACTGTTCAAGCGAACCCTCTTCCTACCGTTGTTTCCTCAAACACCGGTCCATATTGTGAGGGAGATAACCTATCGTTGAACTCTTCTGGAGGTGTTTCCTATTCATGGACCGGTCCCAACGGATTTTCATCAACAAACCAATCTCCACAATTAAACAACCTTTCCATTTCAATGGGTGGTCAATATCAAGTTTCATCAACCGACATTAACGGTTGTATTGGGAACTCATCAACCTTGGTTGTTGTTAACCCAAAACCAACGTTAACAACCGGGAATCCACAATCGGTTTGTCAAGGTCAAACCATTTCATTAACCTCAACAGGTGGTTCAACATACCAATGGTCAGGTGTCAATGGTTTCACGTCAACCAATCAAAATCCAACGATTCCAAATTCAGATTTAACCATGTCAGGTCAATATGTAGTTGTCGGTTTTAATTCGTTTGGGTGTTCTGATACGGGTTTTATAAATGTGGTGGTTAATCCTCTCCCCGTTATTACTTCTTCCGGTGGTGGGGTTTTCTGTTCCGGTTCAAACGTTTCATTGTCCTCAACCGGTGGTCAAACCTACACGTGGTCAGGACCAAATGGTTTTATGTCAACCCAACAAAATCCCGTTCTTACAAATGTTACCCAATCCATGAGCGGGAATTACGTTGTAACTGGTACTGACATGAATGGATGTTCATCGTCTTCAACCTTAACGATGAACGTCGTATCAGGTCCCGTTGTAACGACTCAACCTCAAAACCAAACGGTTGGTGTTCCGGGACCCGCTACTTTTTCCATTGTTTCCTCTGACCCGAACGCGTTGTTCCAATGGCAGACCGACTTGGGGGTTGGTTTTCAAAACCTAACCAATAGTGGTCAATACTCAGGAGTCAATACGAATACCTTATCGGTAAACAACGTTGGTTTTAACAACAACAACCAACAATTCCGTTGTATAATTTCAACAACCTCTTGTTCCGACACCTCAGATGTGGGAATTCTCTTTGTTGATGACTCAATGACCTTGGAAGGTCAATCTGAAGAAACGATTAAAATCTATCCAAACCCAACCCAAACTGATTTCACGATTGAGGTTCCTGGTTCCGTTGTTGGTGAACGGTTTGTTGTTCTTGATAATTTGGGAAGAGTTGTTCTTAAAGATGATATCAGGTCAACCAACCAACAGATTTCAATTCAACATCTATCCAGGGGGACGTATGTGATTAAGGTCGGAAATAGATTCAATCAGATTTTGATATTGAATTGATTTCCTTGTTTCTAATGGACTTATTTCCATTGGTTGGTGGTGAGGGCTGGTTGACATGAAACCGAACGGTTTCATGCAATAAAACAGGGGTTTCATGACATCCTGTTGTGACGAGATGAACCTTTAGGGGGAGCGATCGCTGCTCCCGGTTCTATTCCATCACAATTTTTAAGGTCATCCCACCCTATTCTCAAAATTCTCCTCAAAGAAACCTTCAACCACATCAATCTGACTGTGGTTTAATGCTAATTCATCAAGAACCAACTTGAGGTACGCTAATTTGTAATATGTCCTGTACGGGTCTTCCGGGAGGTTTGACAAGGTGTAGTTCTCATTATGAAGAAGATGATTTAACATCGTTGTCTTTGATGGTTTCCCAAGAACTGAAAAATACATCCCCTTTGTTGTTTCCAAGTAATTGATGAGGGTTAAATCAGACATGGTCCAAATATGCGAAAAACCTCCCCAAATTTTTTTCTGGGTTTTTAAGGTTTCCTGGAACCATGGGGTCAGGTTTTCAAAAAAATTGGGTAAGGCTTTAAACGGGGTATTAACCCCCATTTTTGGGTATGGGTCTTGATTTTTTAAAGGGAGGATACCCAGGGGAGCGGGGTTCCGTCAGGTAATGGGGGTCCGATAGATTTGATATTGATAAACCAGTCAAAAGAAATGTCGGTCTGTGCCCGTTCTTTTAGAACTGTCGCAACAATGTCTGTGATGAGTTTTTGTCTGTCGCCTACTGCCATTTTATTTAGAGTTGGAGGACTGAGAATTATATTTCAAAACACCAAACCATAAAAACAACATTGCAATTATTAAAATTACAAATACATTCCCATAATCAGGTCCAGGCAATTCAATGTAATCACCAACATCTTCATATCCATCTCTTGTTCTAATTGTTTGAGTATTTCCAATATGAGTGGTTGAAGTAGCCTCTAAAATTGCGTGAATAAACAGTCCAACGCTAATTATTCCAGATAAAATACGATTGAATGTGGCTTCTAATTTGTCTGCAGGTTGCCAATGGTTCCAAATCCAACCAAATAGCATCCAAACAATAATTGGTATAAGTATAAGATAGCTGGTGCGTATTAACAGCCAATTGTTCCAAGAATGGTCAATAGGTCCCCAGATAAGCAGAAAAACAAATATTGTCCCTGTTATGTAATTTCTAAAAGTCATTTTGTGTCGTCATACGTGTAGGCTTCCCTTAAATTGGACAGGTTGAAAATATAAAAAATAGTTGAGATATTGGCATTGTCTGTATCGAAGCGTAAGTGAGCTCTGCTGGAGAGCAACTCACCAGGAATAGATACTGACCACGAAGAAAGGGGAGTGCATACTTTAAGTGTGCACTCTTTCTTTGTGTGGCTATGCCTCAAAAAACTCATTTGCCGCGAAGTTTGGCTGCGTATACTACGGGGGGCATATTTTCCAAACTATCGTGGGGGCGATGATGGTTGTAGTCGTAGACCCATTTGGCAAATGGGAGTCAAGAGGCGGATATCAACTTTTTTTAAAATTTCTGGGATTTGGTCAAAATCGTCAATTGGACTCCCCCAATTTTAAGGGGTAGGTCCTTTAAGCGGTTGTTTCCCGTATATTTGAACTCTACCGATTTTTAATCATTGTTATTTATGTCAAACCACAACGAGATTTCATCCTTCATTTGGGTTTGAAGTACGGATGTTTGTGGCCAGAATTTAATTGTCAGACTCTGCTGCCAATCCTGTATAATCATCACCTGTTTTATAGGGTTTGATACTGAAATCAGCCGCTAACAACTTCGCTTGCTCCAATACGGTCTCAGTTGCTTTCAATTCCATATCGGGGGGATAACCGTGTTTGCGGAGTATTCGTTTTACCGCAATCCTCATTTTTGCTTGTACATTCTCCCTAACTGTCCAATCAATGGTGGTGTTTTTCTTTACCGTATCCACCAATTCTCGGGCTATATGTCTCAATATTTCATCTCCCAAGACTGCAACTGAAGAATCGCTTACCTCCAACGCTGAGTAAAAAGCGTATTCTCTAAAGTCCAATCCCATATCTTCACCTTTTCGGTCAGCTTCCTTAATGTCCTTCGCTAACTGTATCATCTCCTCAATAATTTGTGCGGATGTTATTAAGTTGTTCTGATATGATTTCATCGCTTTCTCTAACATCTCAGAAAACTTTTTGGACTGAACCAAATTCACCCTTTGCCTTGTTTTGATTTCATCGTTAAGGAGTTTTTTAAGTAACTCCAAAGCAAGGTTTTTATGGGTCATTCCCTTTACCTCTGCAAGGAACTCATCGGACAATATGGAGATGTCGGGTTTCTTTATACCGGCAGCATCAAAGATGTCTATCACTTCATCCGCCACCACCGCATCGGATAAAATCTGTCTGATGGCGGTTTCTATTTCCTCATCGGTTTTCCCTTTACCACTTTGAGTTACTTTTACAATTCTTGTCTTGATTGCTTGGAACAATCCAACCTCGTCTCTAATATCTATGGTATAGGGGTGCGGAACGGATATCGCAAAGGATTTTGAAAGTGCGGTTACCGCATTTACAAATCGGTCTTTCCCATTTTCCAATCCCAAAATGTAGTTGGCTGCCTGAATGGGGAAGTAGAGTTTTTCTTTGGGTGTTAAATGAAAGAATGATTTGTAATCAAAACCCTTAGGTGCGTTTTTGTCTTGGGGTTGTTCTGAGAACATCTGAGACACTATCTCATACTTACCCATCATCACCTCTGCTGCTTCCTCTTGGTCAAATGCAGGTTTTCCTTTACCACCGCTTTCGGTGTATAGGGATAACGCACGTTTCAAATCATTTGCAATCCCTATATAATCCACCACCAACCCTCCGTCTTTGTCTTTATAAACCCTGTTTACTCTTGCAATGGCTTGCATCAGGTTATGACCTTTCATCGGTTTGTCTATGTAAAGGGTGTGCAATGACGGAGCATCAAAACCTGTCAACCACATATCCCTTACAATTGCAATTTTCAGTGGGTCTTTCGGGTCTTTCAACCTTTCACCCATAGCTTTGCGTTTGGCTTTATTTCTTACGTGGGATTGGAAATTCAATGGGTCTGATGAAGACCCTGTCATCACCACTTTCATTGTCCCTTCCGTATCATCATCACTATGCCAATGGGGTCTGATTTTTTTGATTTGGTCGTACAGGTCAACACAAATCCTTCTGCTCATACATACCACCATCGCTTTTCCATCCAACACTGAATTTCGGGATTCAAAGTGTTGAACAATATCCCTAGCGATGAGTTCCAACCTACGTTCATTTCCAACGATGGCTTCCAATCTCGCCCATTTGGATTTGAGTCTTTGTCTGTCCGTGAGTTCTTCACTCTCGGTGAGTTCTTCAAACTCTTCATCCACCCTTGGTTTTTCTTCTTCCAACAGGTCAATTCTTGCTAACCTGTTTTCATAGTAAATCCGAACCGTTGCTCCATCTTCAACCGCTTGTTGGATATCATACACATCAATGTAATCTCCAAATACCGCTTGGGTGTTTTTGTCTGTATTCTCAATGGGTGTGCCAGTAAAACCAATGAACGATGCGTTGGGTAATGCGTCCCTCATATGTTTAGCAAAACCATCCATAAAGTCGTATTGACTTCGGTGTGCTTCATCCGCAATCACTACGATATTTCTTCGTTCCGATAGGAGTTCAAACTGACCTTTGATGTTTTTGGTTTTACCTTCTCCAATATCAACCTTTTCTTGGATTTCAGGTAAGAATTTTTGAATGGTGGTAAACACGATACCACCTGAACTTACACTCAATTTTCTTTTAAGGTCTTCTCGGTTTTCTGCTTGAACGGGTGTTTGACGGAGTAAATCCTGACTCAATGAAAAGGTGTCAAACAATTGGTCATCTAAGTCGTTCCTGTCTGTAAGTACGACCAAGGTGGGGTTGTTCAAAGCCAACACCAATTTACCCGCATAGAACACCATACTCAAACTCTTTCCACTCCCCTGAGTATGCCAAATTACTCCGGCTCTTTGGTCCCCGTTTTCTGCGGTGGCTCGTTTGGTGGTTTCCACCGCTTTATTCACCGCAAAGTATTGGTGGTATCGGGGAACAATCTTGGTGAGTTGTTCCTTATTCTGATGAAAAACGATGTAGTGTCGTATCAGGTCGGGTAACACAAATTTGTTGAGCATACCCTTTACCATCACCTCCATTTGGGGAATATTTTCATCCGCCACCAACTTTCCATCAATGGATTTCCAAGGCACAAAAAATTGCTTGGGTGCGGTTAAAGAACCATACAACGCATCCCAACCATCGGATACAATCAAGAGTGCGTTGTAAACGAATAGAGATGATATGGTTTGTTTATAGGTCTGTAATTGGTTGAATGCTGAATGAATGGTAGCGTTCTCATCTACTGCGTTCTTTAGTTCTATCACCACCAATGGGAGTCCATTTACAAACAGGATAACATCAGGTCTTTTATTGACATTATTCTCAATAATGGTAAACTGATTCACAACCAAAAACTCATTGTTGGAAGGGTTTTCGTAATCTATCAACCATACCTTATCACCCACAATTCTATCTCCTTTTCTATATTCCACATCCACACCATCTGTAAGGTATTTGTGAAAGGTGTAGTTGTTTTGAGAAAGATTGGGACTATCGGTGCGCAGTACTTTCTTCAACGCCTCTTCCTGTGCCTCTGCTGGTACAGTAGGATTTTGTTTGGCAATGGCCGAACGTAATCTTTGTTTTAAAACAACCTCATCAAACTCGCGTTCTTGTGCAATCCCTTCAGGTGAAATGTCAGCACCATTGACATAGGAATACCCCAAGTCCATAAACTCCTGAATGATGATTTGTTCTATATGGTCTTCTGAAATTACTGCTGCCATTATGTGGTGGTTTGGGTTTGTGAAACTTCCAATTCTCCCGAAATGAGTTCAGGCAATAGGGTATCTCGGAGGTTGGTTAGTTGAATAATCTCAGAAGAAACGTTTTTGATTTTGTTGAAAATTGGGTCTATGAGGTTACTGAACTCATTTATTACATCAGAGGTTGGGACAGTTATGGCATACTCCTTCAGAATGTCAGTTTTCAAATTGATGAAGATACTTCCATTACCTTGACCAACTAAGTCCACTCTTATTGATATGAACAAAAGGTATAGATAGTTAAAGGTTAATTGTTCAATGTCATCAAAGTGCAACCATCCATCATGAATACAAGCGTCAAGTTCTAAAAATTTTGGAAGACCGGGTGTTGCACTATTTGATAAGATTAAACTCCCTTTTCTTAATAAGACAGTTTTTCTTAATCCTTCAACTTTAATAAACTCCTTTGTTGAAAATAAGAAAGGACTGTTTAGAGCAGTTGCATCTGAAATTTTTACCCAAGGTAATCCTGAGTCTGCCATAAAATCATGAATTGGTCTTGGTGAACCACCCCTTTTTATGGTGAGTAATTGCTTTAACCTTTTCACTTCCCACCCCTTCGGAATCTCACCCAACTCACTCTCCACCATTTCACCACCGGATGATTTGTAGGGTTCTCCGTTTTCATTGGGGAACTCAAAATCAATGAACCATTGTCTGAAAAGGGTTTGCGCAAGGTTTTCTAACTCCTGATTGATTTTGTTGTTGAGTTCAATTTTATCGTCAAGGGAGGAGAGGATTTCAGCGATGGCGGTTTGGGTGTGGAGAGGGGGAATTTTAAATTTTAATTCTTTTAAATCAGAACCACGAATTCCCGCTGCAGCAGTCTGTTCAACAATTGTTTCTATTTTTCCTCTTCCATACGGTGATTTTATCAAATAGTATAGGAATAGAGAATTAGATAAATAAGGATTTATTCTACAACGGATAAGATGACTTTCAAATACTGTAGGTAGGAATCCTCGAAAATAAGATACTTTTCCTGCCCCTGAAGCTACCAATGATTGTCTGGCAAAAAGTAAATCCCCAAACTGTAAAAACAACTTTTCCCTTTCTTCTAACGGCACGAGCTCCATTGGCGTATCATCTCCAATAAAGTTGTATCCAAAAATTTCTTTCATATTAATCATCCTAAATCCGTCTCCTCGGACTTTAGAAGGTTTATTCAATCCATTTTTTAATGGGATTTCAAACAAATCCTTAAAAATATATTCCTTCCACTCACTCATAACTCAATCCCCACTTTTTTTAGGTTTTGTTTGATTCGTTCCTGAAGTTGAATGGATTGTTCAAAAAGGTCTTTATGTTCTTTAAATATATTGGTCATGATTTAAAAAAGTTTTAGGTATTCATCAAACACAAAGACTCTGTTCCTCCTGTTTCCGGTCATTTCAACCAATATTCCGGCAGTTACAAAATCATTTACCAAGTCATTGGCCGTTTTGTAAGTGCTTTGGGTAAGTTCTTTTACCTGATTTACATGAATTACGGGTTTTCTGAATAAGTGCTGCAATAAAATACCGGCATTGTGTGCCCTCTTGCCAAAATGAACAGTTAGATTTGCTTCTAACCGGGCTTTTAATTCCAATACACTCGACAAAGTTTGTGTGGCATTTTCGGCTGTTTCGGCTACTCCTACCAAAAAGTATTTTAGCCACTGCTTCATGTCGTTTTTGGTTCTTACAAAAGTGAGGTTGTCGTAATATAGCCCTTTGTTTTTTTCAAAAAATGCAGATAAATACAACAAGGGTTTGGTAAGTATTTTTTGGTCAACTAAAAACAGGGTAATGAGTAGTCTTCCAATACGGCCGTTGCCGTCTAAGAAGGGGTGTATGGTTTCAAACTGATAATGTGCAATGCCTATTTTAATCAATGCAGGCACCTGAATATCCTCATTGTGCAAGAATTTTTCTAAATCACCCATCAATTCATTCACATACATCTGATGTGGTGGAACAAATACCGCATCTGCCAGACTGTTTCCTCCAATCCAATTTTGCGAGGTACGGAAATCGCCCGGTTGTTTGTGTTCACCCCTTACACTACTAAGTAAAATCTCATGTGTTTTTTTAATTAAACGGGAGGAGATGGGCAAGGTTTCCAATTCAATAATCGCCTGATTCAAAGACTTGATGTAATTGTTTACCTCCTGCCAGTCATTCTTTCTTTCGGGCATAATCTCATCCTCATCCAAAAGGGCTTCATCCATTTGGGTTTGGGTTCCTTCTATTCTGCTGGAAACTACCGCTTCTTTGGTTACATGCAGCTGGATGAACAAATCTATATTGGGAACCAATTTTGAATAAGAATTCAACTCCCCAAGCTTAATAGCGGCTTTTTCCAATAACTTGTTGATGCTTTGGTCTTCCCAAATCCACGAATCATTTATCGGGTTGGGCATGAAATAGGAATATCCTGTAGGGTCTTTTATCGTTTTCCCTGATTGATATTTATCTAGGTTTATCATTGTTCATTTTATTTTAGCAAACTAACATTAAAAAATCCATATTTTACTTTAGTGGGTTAAAAGTAACATAAAGAATTCCTTATTTTAGTTTGGACTCATATCTCAATTCCCACTTTTTTAAGGTTAAGTTTGATTCGTTCCTGAAGTTGAATGGATTGTTCAAAGTGAGATTTCAGATTCTCAGATATCACCGATACTTTGTCCTCAAAAGAAACACCATCGTCTTCTATATCTTCAGTTCCCACATAACGACCTGGTGTCAATACAAAATTATTGTCCTCAACCTCCTTTAATGTTGCAGACTTACAGAACCCTTGAATATCCTCATAGTCCCCATCTTTCCTTCTCCAATTGTGGTACACCTCAGATATCTTGGAGATGTCTTCATCGGTAAATGCTTTATTCTTTCTTGTAACCAACGCACCTGATTTACGGGCATCAATAAACAGGATTTCATTTTTTCGGTTCCTGAACTTCCCGTTGGTTCTGTTGCGTGCCAAAAAGAACAAACAGGCTGGTATCTGAGTATTGAAGAACAATTGAGTTGGTAGGGCAACCATACAGTCTACAACACCATCCAAAATCATATTCTTTCTAATCTCATTCTCTCCACCAGAATTTGAGGTCATCGCACCATTAGCAAGTACAATCCCTGCGATGCCACTTGGACTAAGTTTGTTTATTACCAGTTGTAACCAACCGTAGTTGGCGTTACCTGATGGTGGAACACCATATTTCCAAAGATGTGAGTCCTGTAATGACTCTGCACCATAATCTGACACGTTGAATGGGGGATTCATTATGGCATAATCCACCTGAAGGTCTTTATGTCTATCGTTATGAAAAGTATCTCCCAATTCAATCTTAGCATCTATACCACGAATGGCAAGATTCATCTTGGCTAGTTTATAGGTGGTTGGGTTACTTTCCTGACCATAAACGGAGATATTATCCAATTTCCCACCATGTGCCAGTAGGAATTTTTCACTTTGAACAAACATTCCACCTGACCCACAACATCCATCATAGATGCGACCTGAATAAGGTTCCAACATTTCCACCAAAAGTTTTACGATACTTTCAGGGGTGTAGAATTGTCCACCACGTTTCCCTTCCGCATCAGCAAACATCCCCAAGAAATACTCATATACTCGTCCCAAGAGGTCTTTACTGTTCTGCCCTGGTTCATTAAAACCAATATTTCCAATCAGGTCAATGAGTTCACCAAGTCGTTTCTTATCCAGCGAAGGACGCGCGTAATCTTTTGGAAGAACACCTTTCAAATTGGGGTTATCCTTTTCAATGGTGTCCATCGCATCATCAATGTCCTTACCAATGGTGGGGAGTTTGGCTCTTTCGTATTGGAGGTATTCCCAACGTGCAGTAGGGGGAACGAAGAACACGTTCTCTGCAAGGTATTCGTCCTTGTCTTCAGGATTTGAGAGTGCATCTTCACTCAGATTGGAATGAAGTTCTTTAAAAGTATCAGAGATATATTTCAGGAAAATGAGACCAAGTACAATGTGTTTGTACTCGGCAGCATCCATATTGTTGCGTAGTTTATCGGCCGTAGCCCAAAGGGTCTTTTCTAAGTCTTTAACCATTGTGTTTGAAAATTGGTTGTTTGGTTGGACGCTTAAAAATTTTGTAAAATCAACCCCAACCTCCTAAGATTCTACAAAAATTTAAATATCAAATTACTAATCAGGGCAAATATACCTTAAATAACAATTTGATTTTAGGAGTTGTTTTTTTGAGATTTGGGGTAATTTAGCGGAGAGGACTACCAAATCCCTTATTTTCCACACAACTTAAAATGGACTCTATTCAATTTATTGAACGATACCCCATCCTTGCAAAACAAATTCAAGAGGTGATTAGACCTGAATTATTTCCTATTATTGCCGACCTTCTTGAGATGGACCCTCACGACTTGGTAACCCCTGAAACTTGGTTCCCCAATGAAAATTCTGCTTATGGGTTTGTATGGAGGTTGTTTATGGATAAGGTAGGTTCGTGTGGTTGAAAACGTAATTAAAACACCCCCAATACCACCGGTTTAATCCCCTTTCGGTCATTAAATCCCATTAAATATCCCCATTCTGTTATTCTTTGTTCTCCCCGGAACAAGTCCATATTTCTGAAGTAATGGTAACAACCTTCACCCAATTCCATTTTGAAGGGTTCAACCTTGGGAATGTCCTTTGATTGATGGTATTTTAATCTGTTTTCGTTTGTATGAGTGGTAACAAAGTGCAGATGGTCTTTATCTCTTTGGTCCGTATGAATGGAATAATAAACGATATCACCCTCTTCAAGTGGTATGAGGTTAAGTAAATCCTGAGCGTTATGTTTCCCTACTGGATGATAACAACAGAAGAATTCCCATGGAATAAGTTGAAAGGTATCAAACGTATCAATGGTTGAATATCGTTTCAAATATTCTGTCTGAATATTCTCTAACTGTTCAATGGTTTCTTTACTTGTATATGGTTTGTAATGGGTCAGATACCTTGTAAGTATGGGATGAATAAAGTACTTACCTCTTTTTCCCTTACCTCCTCCTTTGATAAGGTCTGGATACCTTTTTGATAAGGGTAAGGTTCTGTTATTGATTTGTTTCCTTGTGATATTGGTGAGATGAATGAGTTCTGATAGTGTTGTCATATGATGTAGTATTGGTATGAAGGGGTATAAGAAATCCAAGGGGACTAAATCCCATTTCAATTATACCTGACAACCAATAAATAGATGACTTCTAATAACTTGTAAAGGGTTTATTGGAAATCCGACCTTTAAAAATGTCATTTCCAATAAAATGGGGTGATAACCCCTTCATTATGAATTACCAATGAGGGATAAAAGGTGGTAAAATTGACCATTTTTGGATTTTAAAAATAACTTCCCACCAATTGAATAAATCTTGATAAAATATTGGTTTTGATTCCTTTAGGTAGGGAACTATTAAATTTAGACTTTTTAAACATCCCATTTATATTGGTTTTTGAAGTCACCCACCAATCACTTATGGGTTGATTGAATGGGGACTTAAAAAACATGTTATCCATATACTGTACCCACAACACATCCCAATTACCTATTGGTTGGTTGAATTCTGAATGTGAAAACATTTCACCCATAACAAATACCGAACTCACATCCCAATTACCTATTGGTTGGTTGAATTTTGAATGTCTAAACATCGCCCACATATTAGTTACCGAACTGACATTCCAATCGCCGATTGGTTGATTGAATTGAGAAAAAGAAAACATCTCACTCATATTTGTAACCGAACTGACATCCCAATCTCCAAGAGGTTGATTGAATTTTGTCTTTCTAAACATCGCCCACATATTAGTTACCGAACTGACATCCCAATCACCAATTGGTTGGTTGAATTTTGAATCACAAAACATGTAACTCATATTAGTTACCGAACTGACATTCCAATCACCAATTGGTTGGTTGAATTTTGAATCATAAAACATGGCACTCATATCAGTAACTGAACTGACATTCCAATCACCAATTGGTTGGTTGAATTTTGAATATAAAAAAAACATCCCACGCATGTTCGTTACCGAACTCACATCCCAATCACTGATTGGTTGGTTGAATGAAGTAGAAGAAAACATCCTACTCATATCAGTTACCGAACTCACATCCCAGCCACCGATTGGTTGGTTGAATTGAGAACCACGAAACATGTAATTCATATCAGTTACGGAACTTACGTTCCAATCACCGATTGGTTGGTTGAATTCTGAATGTGAAAACATTTCACCCATAACAAATACCGAACTCACATCCCAATTACCTATTGGTTGGTTGAATTTTGAATGTGAAAACATGCCACTCATGTTCGTTACCGAACTCACATCCCACTTTCCTATTGGTTGGTTGAATGAAGAAGAAGAGAACATCCACCCCATATTAGTTACCGAACTGACATTCCAATCACCAATTGGTTGATTGAATGAAGAAGAAGAGAACATCCCCCCCATATTTGTTACCGAACTGACATTCCAATCACCAATTGGTTGATTGAATTCTGAACGTGAAAACATGCCACTCATGTTCGTTACCGAACTCACATCCCACTTTCCTATTGGTTGGTTGAATGAAGAAGAAGAGAACATCCCCCCCATATTAGTTACCGAACTGACATTCCAATCACCAATTGGTTGATTGAATTCTGAACGTGAAAACATGCCACTCATGTTCGTTACCGAACTCACATCCCACTTTCCTATTGGTTGGTTGAATTGAGAATTTACAAACATCCCATTCATATTAGTTACCGAACTGACATTCCAATCACCAATTGGTTGATTGAATTCTGAACGTGAAAACATGCCACTCATGTTCGTTACCGAACTCACATCCCACTTTCCTATTGGTTGGTTGAATTGAGAACCAAAAAACATATCACTCATATTTGTTACCGAACTGACATCCCAATCACCAATTGGTTGGTTGAATGAAGTAGAAGAAAACATCCTACTCATATCAGTTACCGAACTCACATCCCAACTCTCAATTGAGTATTCAACATCTTTCTCATTAAACAATTCGGACATATCAGTTACCATTGAAGTAACGAGTCGGTCTAAACGTTTATTTTCGTTAATTCTCTGTCTTAAAAGTTGATTATCTACAACTTCATACTCCTCCCCATTGAACATTAACTTTTCTCCAACAACACAATTTTCACATTTAATGGTTATCCCATTTGAATCTAAATAAATTCTTCCCATTTGATTTGTTTATTAATACCAATTCAAAGTTAGAGTTTTCAATCTACTTTAAACTACTTTGGATTGATTGATTTTGTCAAGTGATACATCTTACTATGGGCGGTAATCGGTATTTGGGTCAATGAATGGATTTTCATCATCAAACATATTACTCATATTAGTTACTGAACTCAAATCCCAACCAACGATTGAATTTTTGAAATCAGAGTTGCTAAACATATAACTCATATCAGTTACTGAACTGACATCCCAATCACCAATTGGTTGGTTGAAGGCAGAGTGTTGAAACATAAAAATCATATCAGTTACTGAACTGACATCCCAATCACCAATTGGTTGGTTGAAATGAGACTCATCAAACATATAACTCATATCAGTTACTGAACTCACATCCCAATCACCGATTGGTTGGTTGAAATAAGTACCTTTAAACATATTACTCATATCAGTTACTGAACTGACATCCCAATCACCAATTGGTTGGTTGAAATGAGATAAATAAAACATATAACTCATATCAGTTACTGAACTGACATCCCAATCACCAATTGGTTGGTTGAAGGCAGAACTCAACGGAAACATATAACTCATATCAGTTACTGAACTGACATCCCAATCACCAATTGGTTGGTTGAAGGCAGATTGAAACGAAAACATATAACTCATATCAGTTACTGAACTCACATCCCAATCACCGATTGGTTGGTTGAAATTAGACCCGGAAAACATACTACTCATATCAGTTACGGAACTGACATCCCAATCACCAATTGGTTGGTTGAAATGAGATAAATAAAACATATAACTCATATCAGTTACTGAACTGACATCCCAATCACCAATTGGTTGGTTGAATTTAGAATATTGAAACATCACTCTCATATCAGTTACTGAACTGACATCCCAATCACCAATTAGTTGATTAAATGGAGAATTTTTAAACATCCAACTCATATCAGTTACTGAACTCACATCCCAATCACCAATTGGTTTGTTGAATTGAGAATTTTTAAACATCCGACTCATATTAGTTACTGAACTGACATCCCAATCACCGATTGGTCCGTTGAATTTAGAATATTGAAACATCCCTCTCATATCAGTTACTGAACTGACATCCCAACAATAAAGTTCTTGGTTGAAATCAGAGTTGCTAAACATATAACTCATATCAGTTACTGAACTGACATCCCAACAAACGATTGAATTTTTGAAATCAGAGTTGCTAAACATATAACTCATATCAGTTACTGAACTGACATCCCAACAATAAATTTCTTGGTTGAAATCAGAGTTGCTAAACATATAACTCATATCAGTTACTGAACTGACATCCCAGGTCACAATTGAGTATTTAACAATATTGTTCATAAACAATTCTGACATATCAGTTACCATTGAGGTAACGAGTCGGTTTAAACGTGCTTTTTCCTTAACTCTCTGCCTTAAAAGTTGATTATCTACAACTTCAAACTTCTCCCCATTGAACATTAACTTTTCTCCGACAACACAATTTTCACATTTAATGGTTATCCCATTTGAATCTAAATAAATTCTTCCCATTTGATTTGTTTATTAATACCAAATCAAAGTTAGATTATTCAATTAAACAGCGAATGAGTTAACCAGCAATTTTAGGGTATTCCTTTTATTGCTGGTTATGATTTTCATTGATTCAACGCGAATTCTGGTGATTTAAACACAATAACCATCAAAATTAGTCCGTTGCTATGCCAATCTAAATTTGATTGATTATGAGAGTTCATTATGTCCGGGTATCAAGCATTGGTCAGAACATGGATAGACAATTCCATAGTGTATCTTCAGATATCGTTATTACCGATACCTGTTCTGGCAGCATCCCGTTTTTCAGCAGACCAGGGGGTGGTAAGATAAAATCTCTTATGGATGAGGGGCAAATTACCCAACTTACCGTCCACAGCATTGATAGGATTTGCCGCAACCTTAAAGATTTTGTTTTCGTTGTGGACTATTTTCGGGAGCGAAAAATTAATATCCATTTTCTGAGTCAAGGTCTTAACACAATTGACCCGTCTGGGAGTTCTAATCCCATGACGAACGCGTTGTTGAACTTAATCGCTATTTTTTCTGAGGTTGAACGTAGTATTATCGCGGAAAGAAGGAACGAGGGTATCGCGTTGAGAAAAGCTGCGAAATTGTATTCAGGAAGAAAACCTGGAACTTCGGAAGATAGGCTTAAGTTCCTATCTAAGGAAAAGAACAAAAAAATCAGCCACTATCTAAAAAAAGGGGGTTATAAAATCGTTGAGATATCAAAACTGACGGGCGCGTCAACGAATACCATCAAGAAAGTAAAACGTAATTTAAATGTTGAATCATGAAACGAATGCCAACCAAAGAAGAAATTGAGGTTTTCAATCAGGTCCTCGTACGCATCCTTCCTAGGTTAAATATTCTGGGTTTGAAAGTCCGGATTGTATATGACGAATCTCCACCTGATTTGATGATATCGGGTGAATTACAACATATCAAATATAAACCCCGCTCCATTATTTTCTCAAAATACCCACAGCCTGAGGTCTATGAGTTCGTCAGGCGGAATCTCATTATCTATCTGAGTTGTATTGGTATTTCGGAAGCGGGGTTCATGTCTCGTAATGGTTGTTTTGTTTTACACCTAGAGGTAGAATAAAGACAACCAAATTTTCTGAAATACTGAATCTGTTGAGGTAAGGTCTCAACCGGTTCAATGGTCAGTATCAACAACGCCATTTTTCGTAATCTAAACCTTGATTCTTTAATGAAATAGTTGATTTCAACGTTGTCGTGTAAAATAATGTAGAAGATGAATTCAATCTTATCATGAAAAAAATTGTTGCGGTGTAAACCCCCTACTACACAGTTTTGAAATAATTTTCTATTTGTAAGACCACCAAGATTTGACTTGGATTTTGAAAACCTTCTAAAAATGTCGTTTGGAGGTTTGTCCCGAATTCTCCATGGTTTTGTCTCAACAACAATTTTAACGATGTTCATCTCGGGTTTCCAGAGGTTTTTTGATACTGACCATCCCAACGGGGAAGAATAGCCATGGATTTGTAACCGATTTTAAAATCTCATTCAGTAGGTCGTCTTTCTTTATAATCTTGATTGAAATTGTGATGTCTGAAACCAACTTCTTTTCAATCTCATCAGAAATCTCGTATAACTCATAACCATGAAATTTCTGTTCTTCTAATATCCAAAACATGGCATTTCTGTTCTCCTTATCATATGTCAAATCTGTCAAATGATGAATCCACTTCTTGTTTTGTTCATTCAGAATGTAGTGAAGGACCAAATATTGTTCTTGGTCCAGTTGTTCAATAAAATTTCTTGTTCGTTCATAGGTTCTCATTCCAAATAAATATCCAAGATTGGATAAAAAACTGTGGTTGAGATTCTGGGAAAGCGACGCGGGATTTGAAGAGGGGATGGAGTTATTGGGGGTGGATTTGATTATATTTGTTTGTTGTTAATTCAAATAATCATGAAAATCAATTATTTAATAATTCTCAATTTTTTTGTTTCTATTTTCTACAAGAATGGTTTAAGCCAACTGCCAAACTTTATACCTGTCAATAATCTTGAAGTATATTATTCTTTTGCCAATAATGTTAGCGACCATTTTAATAATTGTAATGGAGTTGTAAACGGGGCTACCTTAACAAACGACGCTAATGGGATTCCAAATTCAGCTTATTCTTTTAATGGAAGCAATAATTTTATTGACATCCCTACCGAATTTGTAAATGGACAAACACTTAGTTCACAAACATTTAGGATTAAATTCAAAATTGACCAATCTGGTGGCTATGGGTTGTGGAATAAAGACGGATATTGGACAGAAACAGCGATTTACCTTTATTCTGATAACTCAATCGGTTTGGTTTGGGCATTCCCTAATTATTACAATAGCATTAGAACAAATCCTAATACAATACCTATTGGGACGTGGCATGATGTTATTTTTATAGTCCACAACAATTCTGTTATTATTTATATTAATGGAATTCAACAAAATTCATATCAATCAAACTCGGTAACGTCAAGCAATTTAAGTTATAGCCATTCAGGGACTTGTGGAATAAATTATGGTTATAATAGATTTGGATTTAACAAAAGCAGCTGTAACCCTAATTCGTATTTAAAAGGTCAAATTGATGAATTTGGACTTTGGAGTCGAGCTTTAACCAACTGTGAAATCCAAGCCTTATACCAAGGTTCACAGTTAACCTCAACCATAACCCCACAAAATTCCACCACATTTTGTCAAGGTGGTTCAGTTAACTTAACCGCATCTCAAGGTTCAACATACCTCTGGTCAAACGGTCAAACAACCCAATCCATATCCGCAACCACTTCCGGTTCTTATACTGTTCAGGTTACGGATGCGAACGGATGTGTTCGGACATCCGCTCCAACCGTGGTTACGGTAAATCCAAATCCTCAGGTCAGTATTTCAAACAATAGTTCCACAACATTTTGTCAAGGTGGTTCTGTAACCTTAACCTCAACTGGCGCTTCAACTTACCAATGGTCAAACAACCAATCAGGAGATTCAATTTCTGTTAATGCATCAGGAAGTTTCTTCACCATTGGTACTGACAACAACGGATGCATTGATACATCCAATGCCATTTCTGTTGTTGTTAACCCCAACCCACAAGTAACAATATCAAGTTCTGGTCCAACCACATTTTGTTCTGGTGGAACGGTAACCTTAACCTCAACCGGTGCTTCATCCTACCAATGGTCAAACAACCAATCAGGAAATTCAATCTCTGTTAATACATCAGGTAGTTTTTATACAATCGGGACCGATGCGAATGGCTGCACTGATACATCCAATGCCATTCAGGTACTAGTTAATCCCTTACCCCAGGTCAGCATTTCAAACAACGGTTCCACAATATTTTGTCAAGGTGGTACTGTAACTCTAACCTCAACTGGTGCGAATTCGTACCAGTGGTCAAACAACCAATCAGGAGATTCAATCTCTGTTAATACATCAGGAAGTTTCTTCACCATTGGTACAGATAACAACGGCTGTACTGATACATCTAATGCCATTTCTGTGGTTGTTAACCCCAACCCAACCGCGGTAATAACACCTTCGGGTCCTACCTCTTTCTGTCTTGGTGACTCTGTTCTTTTAAACGGTGTTCAAGGTTTAAACAATACCTGGTCAAATGGTCAAACCGGGACCTCCATTTGGGTGTTTCAATCTGGTGTATATCAACTCCAGGTAATGGATGGAAATGGATGTCAGGATTCCTCATCGGTTCAAATCAATGCATTTCCCCTACCCCAACTTTCCATTTCCTTGCAGGGTGATGATGCATTTTGTCAAGGAGATTCCACTATTTTAATCGGTTCCGGTTCAATAACCTACCTCTGGTCAACCGGTGATACCACAAGTTCAATTCAAGTGAATTCCTCTGGTCTTTATTCTTTTATGGGAACCGATGTAAACGGGTGTACTTCCAGTTCAAACCAAATTCCCATTTCTGTCATTGATTATCCCGTTATTTTAACTCAACCACAAGACATACAGGAACAGGTAGGGAACAATGTGGTGTTTTCCATAGGAACTCAGAACACATCAAATTCCTTTCAATGGGAAGGAGATTTAGGTCTTGGGTTTCAAACCATCAATAATGGTGGGCAATATGGAGGGGCAACCACCAACCAACTAACGGTTTCCAACATCACTCAAAACAACAACGGTCAATTGTTCCGCTGCGTGGTTACAAACGACATTTGTTCCGTGGTCAGTGATACCGCAATCCTAACAATCAATCCCAACTCAGGATTCCTTGATTTCTCAGGTGGTTTTACATTAAATCCGAATCCCACCCAAAACAACATCACCATTCAATTCCAAGACCCAGTTAATTCCAACTATTCCCTTTTGGATTTTAGTGGAAAGGAACTAAGAATTGGAAAAATGGAAGGGAAAGAAACGACCATATCTGTCCAATCCTTACCCGTTGGGGTTTATTTTATACGGATTGACGGGAAACAGATTCGGTTTATTCGGAATTAAAAGGTCTGGACTTCTTGACCTAAAACACGTACCTTTAGGGACCCGAAAACCACCTTCAAAATGGTTCACTTCGGGTGAAAAAGGACATCAAATTTGACACATATTTGTATCATTTTTCCCAAGTGCTTGATATTCAAGATGCGTAAATTTTACCTTATGAAGTTGTTTTTTGCCCGATTGCTCTTTGGCCTTTTGCCCCTTCTTTTGGCCCAATCTCTCCGCGCTCAATTCCTACAATCCGATTCGGACGACCGATTAAAACAATGGGTGGAATACTTGGCCTCCGATGCGCTTGAAGGCCGCCTTACCGGTAGTCAAGGCGAAAAAATGGCCTTTGATTTCTTGTCGGAAAAATTCCAAGAATGGACCTTATCTCCCGCCCAAGGCGATAAATTCACCCAAGCCTTTGAATTCACCTGGGAAATTCTTCCCAGTCCGGAAGCCACTATAGAATGGGAAGCAAACGGCGACCGAACCGCCCTGAACGCTTACCCCATATCCGGCTGCGGCGAGGCCCTTATGCCCGGCACGGAATTCCTGAATTTGGGCTTTGGAATTGAAGATACCGCCAATGGCCATTCCGATTACCCATCGGCCTCAGATTTAGGCGGAAAGGTGGTTTTAATTGAGGCCGGCAGCCCCAAAAGCGACAACCCACATGCCGATTTTTCGCGCTGGACCCTGCTGGAACGTGCCCGTTTGGCCGCCCAACGCGGAGCCGGTGCTGTTTTATTTTACGGCGGAACCTCGGACGACAGTCCCTCAAAAACCATTGACCCCCACATTCATGCCATGCCAATTCCTGTTTGGTATTGCTTAGATGCTTTGCCCCAAAGCAATGAGCCTGCTTTGATATGGATAAACAGCTCCCTAAACCGAATCAAAAAAACCGGACACAATGTGGTGGCCGATTTAATCCGAAACAAAAACCTGCCTACCCTAATCGTTGGAGCACACTACGACCATTTGGGCTGGGGCGAACGCGGCAGCCTGTACCGAGGCGAAAAGGCCATCCACAACGGAGCCGACGACAATGCCTCTGGCACCGCCTTAATGCTTGAATTGGCCCGATTCCTTGCCCAAACTAAAGACAAGCGGTTTCTGCGCTTCAACTACCGATTTATAGGATTCTCTGGCGAAGAACTTGGTCTTTTAGGTTCAAAAGCCTTTGTTGAAGGGCCCGCTTTTCAACGGGAAGGCCTGTTAACCATGTTCAATATGGATATGGTAGGCCGCTTAGACCTACAAGAAAAAACCCTTCAAATACATGGAGCCGGCACCTCTCCGCGCTGGGCAACCCTGCTCGACAGCCTTAAACCCATCGGTTTGAAAATCAAAACCAGCGAAAGCGGAATAGGGCCCAGCGACCACACTTCGTTTTATTTGCAAGATTTGCCCGTCTTGCATTTCTTTTCGGGCACCCACGACGACTACCACAAACCCAGCGACGACCCCCATACCCTTAATTACCGTGGCATGACCGACATCGGAAACTACATGCTTCGAATCATAGCCCATGTTCCCAATGCGCTTCCCTTTAGCAAAACCAAAGCCCCCGAACAAGGAAAAAGCAAATTCAAAGTAACCTTGGGTGTGGTTCCCGATTACGGCTGGGAGAAAAAAGGCATGCGCATTTCGGGAGTTACCGAAGGCAAACCCGCAGCTCTTGCCGGACTGCAAAAAAACGATGTTGTGCTTCAATTGGGCGACCACCCCGTTGACGATATTTATGGATACATGGCTGCCCTGGGAAAATTTAAAAAAGGCGACCAAACAACGGTACGGATTTTGAGAGAAGAAAAGCCTCTGACCTTCAAAATCACCTTCGAATAATGACCACGCATTTCCGCCGTCTATTTCTGTTTTTTATTCTGCTGCCCAGCTTTTCGGCCTGGGCCCAAACTCCCACCAAAACCGAATCGGAATACGAACGTTACGTACGGCAACAGCAGGCTTCTTTTCAAACCTTTGCCGAACGCCGAGAACAAGAAATGGACTCCCTGCGGCAGGCCGCCAACAAGGCGTTTAACGCCATGCTGAACAGGGAATGGAAAGAAGCCGAAAGCAAAAAAATCAGTTCCCCCTACCCACGCCCCAAACCGGTTGAGCCGCCCAGAGCGGAAGAAAAAAAACAAGGGGAAGTTCAGTTGGTAGATAAAACAAAAAAAGAAAAAACAGTTGCCCCCAACAGAAACCGGGAAAACGAGGACCGCGTTCCGGCAGAAGAATCCAAACCTAAAAAAGCCCCTCCCATACCGGTGGAGCCAGCCCAAGCCGACCTGCCCGAAGTAAAAACCGTTCCCGAGCAAAAAGACGAACAGACCGAAGATCTGTCGGCCTTTCGCGACCTTGGCCTTGAAAACGTGCAAGCCTTTGGTTGGGATTGGTATTTGCCGTCCGTCACGCCTGGTTTTGATGCTCCCCAAGGCCCCATCAACGACAAAACGATTGCGGCGGCTTACGCCCGTTGGATAGGCAGCGATCAGGAGCAATTGCTGGGGTATTTTAAAGCTTCGCAAAAAAAGTTCAATCTAAACGACTGGGCACTGCTCCTGCTTATCCGCAAACTTTCCGGCAAACTGGGCCACGACCCGGCTCAGTCTGCCGTTTTTGAGTGGTTTTACCTAACACAACTGGGCTACGATGCCATTTTAATGTATTCAGACCGGGAAGTATATGCCGGGCTGTGCTTTGCCGAAAAGGTATATGGGCGGTTCTTAGAAAAAGACGGGAAACGCTATCTAATGCCCGAAGGGGCCCCTGCCAAACCTTACTATACCTACCAAAACCAAAACAGCTTTGCAAGCCGTCCCATTGAATTTAAAAATTTGGGGGCGGTGCAGGTAAACAGCGCGGGCAAAGAACGGTTGTTTGCTTTTCAGGTTCTTGGAAATGCCTACAAACTGCCCTTAAGTTACAACCCAGGTCGGGTGCAATTGTACGCGTCGTTGCCACAATCTGACATTCCATTTTATTTGAGCAACCGAGCTTCAGAATCCTGGTTGGGGGAAGCCAACCACCAAAAAATATCCAAAGAACTCAGCCGATTTTCAAAGCCTATGGACAAGCTTAGGTTTTTACATGCCTTGGTATTGCAGGGAATTCCATACCAAACCGACCAAGAGCAATTTGGAAAGGAAAAATTTTGCCTAACGGAAGAGACCTTGGATTATCCTTATGCCGATTGCGAGGACCGTTCCTTTTTGTTAAACCGGCTGATTCAGACCTTCACGAATTGGAAAACCATTGGGGTGCGATTTCCCAACCATTTGGCTTTGGCTGTGGCGCTGGATCCTGAACCGGGCATGGATGTTCTTAAGTACAAGGGGCGGCAGTGGGTGTATTGCGACCCGACGTATTTTGGTGCGGATGTAGGGCGTGTTCCGGCACAGTATGGGCAGGTGGGCTGGGTGGCGGTGGACTGAGTCATTCCCGTTTTCATTCACTTCTTCCCCCAACTCCCCTTATCCAAACTCCGGTATTGAATCGCCTCGGCCACATGCTGTTGTTCAATCCGTTCCGATGCCTCTAAATCGGCTATGGTTCGGGCTACTTTAAGTATGCGGTCGTAGGCCCGAGCGGAAAGCTGCATCCGTGTCATGGCTAATTCCAGCAAGCGCTTCCCGCCTGCATCGGGTTGGCATTCTTCGCGAACCTGTGCCGGACTCATTTGGGCATTGTAGTAAACCGACTTGTCTTGCCGCCGGCCTAAACCATACCGCCGTGCCTGAACCACCCGCTCCCGAACGATCGCGCTGTTTTCCTGGCTGGGTGCATCCATCAATTCCTTCAATTCAACCGGAACCACTTCCAATTGAACATCTATCCGATCCATTAGGGGGCCACTGATTCTACCCAAATAGCGCTCAATGGTTATTTTTCCACATTCACAGGCCTTTTGAGGATTGTTGTAATGCCCACAGGGGCATGGGTTCATGGCGGCCACCAACATAAATCCAGCCGGAAAACTCACCGTCATCTTAGATCGTCCAATCACCACCACCCTATCTTCCAAGGGTTGCCGCATCACCTCCAAAGCGGTCCGCTTAAATTCGGGCAATTCATCTAAAAACAACACCCCATGGTGGGCCAAGGAAATTTCGCCCGGTTTGGGCTGGCTCCCCCCTCCCGTTAATGCCACTTCCGAAATGGTGTGGTGGGGGCTGCGAAAAGGCCTGCTTGTCAACAGTCCGCTTTGGCCTTTGCCTACTGCTACGCTGTGTATTCTCGAAACCTCTAAGGCCTCTTCCCTGGTCATGGGAGGCAAAATGCCCGGTAGGCGCTTGGCCAGCATGGTTTTGCCGCTTCCCGGCGGACCAATCATCAGCATGTTGTGCCCCCCAGCTGCGGCCACTTCCATGGCCCGTTTTACCCCTTGCTGCCCTTTAACCTCCGAAAAATTGGGACCAAAACCCGGTCCGCTGTCCAAAAGCAAGGAATCGGCAACTTGAATGGATACCGGCCTTTGGCCCATTAGTTCCTCGCAAACTTGCCGCAAATGAACCGCCGGCCGAATTTCTATTTCGGTAACCACCGAAGCCTCTTTGGCGTTTTGATGGGGCAATATCGCTGTTTTCAAACCCAATTTGGCCGCCAACAAGGCCATGGGCAATGCCCCTCGAATGGGCAATATGCTGCCGTCCAGCGACAATTCCCCCATAATTAAGCAAGCCCCAAGGGGCTCGGCCGGAATTTGCCCCGAAGCGGCCAACATTCCCAATGCAATGGGCAAATCGTAAGCGGCACCCTCTTTGCGAATGTCGGCGGGAGCCATATTCACCGTGATTTTCTTCCCCGGTCGTTTGAATCCGCTGTGGTGCAAGGCCGCTTCTATCCTGCGCTCGCTCTCCTTAACGGCATTGTCAGGAAGTCCAACCAAATAAAACCGAAATCCATCGGCTGCATGTACCTCAAGTGTGATGGGAATGGCCTCAATACCATACAAAGCCGCCCCTGTAATTTTTACGAGCATCGCGTTTCAAATTAAGTAAACGCCGGGGCAACTTCGACAGCTCAAAGGTACGAAGGTGCAATCAATGTGTCAAGTTCCCCATTGACAAACCTTGGCATCGCAACAAACCCTGATTTTTAGAACAACACATTGAACCGCCTGCCCTGAAACCGGAGCGCAGACTATGAATTTAGCCTATCCGCCCGTTCTTAATCTTAGCGTTACCTTCCTTTTTCTATTTTTGGTAGATATTGTTGTTTTATGGTCCGAATCCTATTGCTATTCTTTAGTCTATTCCCTTGCAGTGCCCTTATTTCTCAAGGCGTTTTGATTGGTGGCACGCCGCCCGCCCAACCCGATTCCTCGGCCCTGCTCGAAATACGGGCTCAAAACCGCGGCTTTTTACCTCCACGCCTTACCCCTGCTCAGCGGGATTCCATTGTTCAACCCGCCATTGGCCTAATGATTTTTAACCTGCAATCCAACTGCTTGAATTTTTACACAGGAGCGTATTGGTCTGAGGTCTGTGGCAGCTGCCAACCCCAACCCAGCCCTGCCTTGGCAGGCCAGCCCTCCAACCCTTCCATCAGCCAATGGGACACTGTTTTTCAAGCCGACTTCAACAACAATCAGGTGCCGCCCAACATGAGCATGGCCGGAACCGCCACCGTTACCGGCGGGCTATTGCAGCTTACTCCCAATCAATCCAACACCACCGGCAGGGTGGTTCTGCAACACGCTTCTCCTTCGCCCAGCTCGGAAAACTACGAGGTCTATTTTGACATGTACCACGGGGGCGGCTCTGGAGCCGATGGACATACCGTTATTTTTGGCGATTCCCTGCAGATGGTAAATGTCTTGAACAACACCTCAGCAAGCCAGGTATTGGCTGTTGATTTCTGCTCTTACAACAATTCCAGCTATTGCAATCGAATCAGCGTAAACTACAACAACGTGTCGTTGGCCTTTTCGCAGCCCTTTACATGGCGAAACACGACGGTACCCGTTAAAATTGGACTAAATTCCACCGGATTAACCGGGGTTTGGATCAACAACAGCCTGGTGTTAGGTCCCACCGCTTTGCCTTCAGCCTGGGCGAACACCAATAAAACAACCTGGAAATGGGGATTTACCGGCTATTGTGGGGGATTAGATGATTTTCACCGCTTGGACAATATTTTAATTCGCTGCGCTACACGGTACTCACTAAACTTGGCTGCTACACCCCCCGCAATCGGTACTGGAAGCTGGTCGGTTTTGTCGGGCCAAAATGGACAAGTTTCCAATCCAACCCAATCCAACAGCTCCTTTTCAGGCCAAATGGGCGAGCCCTATTCGTTGGAGTGGCAGGTTTCAAACGCATGTGGAACGGTTTCAGACAGCCTTTCTTTTTCCCATTAAAAAGAAATGGGCCAAGCACCTTACTGTTTTAATTCCACCATGCCGTCCATCTAAGCAATGGAAAATGAAACACAAAACAGCTTCGAATTCGGTGCTTATTTCTTGGCAGGCGTAGGGGGTGTAATTCCATATTGGCAGAGCAAATAACTCAATGAAGCAACCGCCGCTGCACCCAATTCCAATTCCCGCTTATGCACGTTTTCAAACCGGTCGGTTTCGGCATGGTGAACATCAAAGTACCGTTGAGAATCGGGCAAAAAGCCAAACAAAGCTGCCCCAGTAGAGTGCAACTTTCCAACATCTGCACCGCTTCCCTCTGTGGTAATCAATTGCAATTGATAGGGCGTTAGGGCTTCCGAAAATCGATCTAAAAACTGCTTTGCTGCCGAACCTCCCAAACCCTGGGCATCGTACGAAAACCCTCGTGGGGTAAACCCTCCTCGATCCGATTCAATAGCAGCCACATGTAGAATTCCTTTGGTTTGCTCCTGAGCGGCGAACTCGGCATAGGCCTCGGCCCCCATTCCTCCATTTTCTTCGTTCATAAACAGCACACATCTAAAACTCCGCTTTGGGCGAACCGGCATTTTGGCTAAAATCCTCAAGGCTTCGATGCTGTGGATGCAACCGGCGCCATCGTCGTGCGCACCTTCTCCGGTATCCCAGCTATCCAAATGTCCACCCGCCACCACGATTTCGTTCGGAAACTGCCTGCCCCGAAGTTCTCCAATGACGTTGTAGGAAGGTTTCATTCCTAAATCGCGGCAGCTGAGCCGCAGCCCTACCCGCACCGAAGCCGAAGCAGCCAACATCTGCGAAAGCCTACCTGCCTCAACCGTTGAAATGGCCAATCCAGGGATTTTCAGCTCTGAACGGTAAATCATAACCCCCGTATGCGGATGGTGGTCCTCGCTTAGCGTCAAAGAACGTACCAGCACAGCAACAGCCCCTTTTTTTCCTGCCTCATCGGCCCCAAACACCCTGTTGCCTCCACAGGCCCCATACGAAGCAAAGGTATTGACGTTGCGGGGCTCCATGGCCTCGTTTAAAAACACGATTTTGCCGGCAATCTGCTCGGCGGGAGCCGACTTTAATGCCTCAATGCCTGGCAATTCAACAACCTCAGCCTCCAACCATTGACCGTTTGTGCCAATTGAGCCGCCCAAAGCAACGGCCTCCAAGGGCCGTTGGCTGCCCGGGCTTTTCAGCAAAACCTGGGTTTCACCCCGCTCCCAAGCGGGGACCATCACAGGTTGAAGCCAAACCGTATCGGCGCCGGCCTCTTTTAGCATTTGAGCGGTTAAATGCACCGCCTTTTCGGCATTTTCGCTGCCGCTAAGCCGAGCCGGGGCTTCTTTGCATAAGCGCCGAAGGTTCTCGTACGCTGCTCCGTTCACCAAGGCCCGATCGTAAATTTCCCGTACGGCATCTGCATCCGTTGGCTTAAATTCCTGAGCCCTTCCTAGCCCAAAACCCAAGGTCAAAAAACCCAATACTAGGGATAGAACCCTAAGCTCGATGCCGCAAAAAGTAAAAATCCGCATATTCATAGCTGTGAAAATAAGCCCAATACTACAAAAAGCAAGGGGATTGAATCCGATGCGCTTGGCATTATAATATGCCGGGAAGAATTTTTGGGTTTGAAAAGCTTAACTCTGAAATTAGATTCAATGATGGCCGTTTGTATTCTAGAATCAAATGAACTTTTTAAAATCTGTGGTGAGTACGTTTGCTTTTGAAAGTACTGAATAAAATAATGTCTAGAAGAATTTAATTTGTAAACTCAATGATATGTGCACTTACTGTAACCGTCTTTTGAACAAAAAATGGCAGGATAAAGGTGGCGTGGCTTTCATGAGTAACATTAATGATAGCCCTTGCTTTTCCAGCCATAAAAGCATGCTCCAACATATTTGATTTGGCTTTATCAACTAATGCTTTGTTAGTTATACGGTAAGTGGCTGGTTTTTTCATACAGGTTAAAATTTGATTTTCTAACTTAACCTTTAAAAAACGATGAAAAAGACCAAATTCAAAGAAGAGCAGATTGTTGCTATTCTCAAAGAGCAAGACCTTGGC
>Ga0247843_1000797_pt1 | contig 70709 bp, 73 predicted proteins | sample LaCruzMarch2017__FD_192420 | JGI IMG/M metagenome (GOLD analysis project Ga0247843, IMG submission 192420) | Freshwater microbial communities from meromictic Lake La Cruz, Castile-La Mancha, Spain - LaCruzMarch2017_8m | ecosystem: Environmental > Aquatic > Freshwater > Lake | place: Spain...
GTTGTCGTGTGTAATATTGGAATCGCAGGATGGAGTTCACAATCGGATATGTCATAAAACTTGTTATACGATACTTCATCAGGTGTTGCCGCTATAAATGTCGCAACAGCGAGCATTTTCCCTTCTTTGATGAACCATAACAGGTCACCAGGACTACCGTTCGCACGTAACTCACCCATATCATCTGGGCTATGTTCTGACTTGTTAGGAACCTCGGTTACTTGTATTATCCAATTTGCGCCAATCAGGTTTTTGATTGTCATTTTGTTGTTGTTTTGTTATTATGTATAAAAAATAGTATTTGAAATTGCTTTCAATTTTTTTGTTAAATGAAATGAATTGTTAATGATTTTTACCAAACTTTATAAATTTCTGTAATCATCCACTCCCTAACTGTATCGGGTTGGTTTCTCAAATTCATAAGTAAATAATAATCCGTTTTGGTTTTGTATGTTTTGAGAGTAGACGTAGGACTTTCGTTTATAAATTTCCATAAATTTTCCATAAATTTTTTTGGTTTAACTGATACAAAATTTTTTCGTTCGGTTTCGCAAATATCACTTGTTATTTTGTCCAATTCATCTTGAAAATTATTCTTGAATGAAAATCTTTGTTGGTTCGCACAAAATTCTAGAATCTCTTCATATTCTTCTTCTTCTTGCCATCCTTGCATTTCTTCGATTAACGCATACGAATCTGTAAAATTATTAATTTGTTCCATTTCTTTAGTCTGTTAAATTGTATAATACAAATAAAAATGATTTCAATTTTTTTTGAATCATAAATATAGAATAATAAATATTACCAGTATTTATTATTTTTTCAAATCATCCCATCATAAACCCCTAGTTTTTCATCAAGTTCGAAATAAATTTCTGTTTCATTTCACTGAAAACAGTAATAGAGTCCTTGATACATTCCTGCAAGTGTCCATATACTGTAGATTTGTCAACCGCTTGACTATAAGCGACCCTTATAATACTTTCGCTGTCATGCGGATGCATTTTCTTAAATCCACAATAGGTGAGAACCTGTGTCTCGTAGTACTTTGAATACAGGAAATACTCAATCGTTTTCCCAATCGTGTAGTCCTCATTTTCAAGGATAATATCATAACAATTTTCCATAGTATTTTGCGAAGTGATGACTTTCAATTTATCATTCACAATCAATGTATCCATGTAAATCAGTTTTTTAATTAATATATCACATGCCTTATCTAACAGTTCATTATTGGTGAAGACCCCAACGGTTTGTAACGCAAAATCAAAACTGTCTGGTTTGAATACTCTTAGCCCATCCAATAACTTCCAATTCTTTGCCTCAAATTCAATTTGATCTTGGGTTTTACCTTCATTCTTCCAATCTTGTTTTTTCTTATCCAATACATTGTTCATCTCTACATCATCAACTGTATTTCCATACGCACAGGTAGACGCCACCGTGAACATCCCATCCTCTTTGCCAGTCCCAATAGAGAATTCACATGTCAATTGTATTTTATCTCCTGGTATTTCATCTGATATTTTGGGACGAAGTCTTACAAAATCAATGTGATATCCATATTCATTAGCTGGGAATATTTCTTTGTTATCAATTAATTTACCTGAACTCAAGTCCTTTACAGTGAAATCTTTGGTGGTAACAATTATTGTTGTGTCGGTATTATTTTCTACATTTAACTCCATTATATAATTTTTATATGGGAAATTTTCCAAATCGTTAATATGAATTGGAATACAACTCAGTCTCTGTTTCAATAACTCATTATTTAGGCGAGTTGTATTTACTGTTATATTCGCTTTATTTTCTGTGTGGGGTGTTGTTCTAAACACGACAGTTTCAATGTCGGATAATATAGTCCTGCGAACAGCGTTTGCTAAACTCACATTTACACCGCTAAGAGTAAATTTGAGTATATCTTTATCATGTGAAATCAAATTAACTTGAGGAGTCATATTATCTAACAATACTTTATATTTATGTTTAAATTAAAAATCAAAATTAAAATCAATTTTTTTTTAAATAAAAAACTAGTTAAAATGAGTTAAAAATTAGTTCTGGTATACTTCAAATGGGATCTATTTTATATTATAGTAATTTTTGCGAGCATTCCAAGAAATTGTTGCAAACATTCTCGAAGACCAACATTCAAAAAGACGTACATTTTATATGTATTGATAAAAGAGTTAAGGATTCCAATAACAAAATGTTCATTGTCCTTGAAAATGGGCAGAGAATAATAATGCCTGAAAATGTGAACAGAGTGCCAGCCCTGCTTTTATTGAACCAAGGATTTAAGGTTCTTTACGGCGAATCTATTTTGCAACATTTTAGGCCAAAACAGGAAGAAAATGTCCGTAAAGCCACTCAAAACAATATAGAACCAATGGCCTTTGCTTTTGGTAGCGGAGGCTTTAGCGATATAACGTCCGACCAATATAGTTTCCTCGACATGGATTCCGAAGCATTGAAGGCTACAGGTAATGGTGGTATGAGGCAAATGCACAATTATGTTGATCTAAATTTTAACGATCAAATAAGCACACCAGCAGATGAAACTGAATACAAAAAGGCTGCTAAAATCCCAGAAGGGTTGACAGTTGAACAATTACAGCAGCAGCGGGACAGCGATATACAGAAAATAAGGCCTCCGCATGGAACCAACATAATATAATAATTTATGCAATCAAAATTGTATTTAAATATAATTAAAAACTAATTTAAAAATAAAAATAAGATATAGGTAAAACAATGTCTTCCAATATTTTATCAGCGTTTAACGATCATTTTATTGAATTTGTCAATGATGTTCAGAAGGTCTTTCCAGATGACCAAGATGTTCTGGTAGCCAAGAATTCGCTAATTGCGATACGAAAAGCAAACCCCAAAATGATTGTGAAAATGTGGAATGTATTCATTGTTGGCAAATACAAGTCGCAAATTGAGAGTGGTGACATTAGTTTTTTTATCGATAAGGATTATTCTACGGACTTGGAAAATGCGCAAAACGCCAACCACATAATTGAGGCGATAAATAGGTTGAGGGAACCTATTAAGATGATGAATCCATCCGAACAAGCAAAAACAATGAAATATATACAGAATCTGACCAAATTGGCAACTATGTGCGAAGCCTAAGAGAAGCCTGTATGTAGGTAGGAGAAGATCTCATACACCATGTCATCAGGTAATTCGAGTTTGTTTCGATATATGAATTCCATCTTGATACAATTGGATACAAACGCATCTAAGTAAATGAATTGTTTCACAACATCATCCACAATATGTCGTGGCGTCCATTCGCCATTACATAACAATGTTTTATAGTATATGCATTCTTCCTTATCTTTCATCATGGTGATATATTTATTGATATACGGTAGATTGCGTTGAATATTTGTGTATCGTTCATAATTCCATGTTCGTCTAACGGTGTCTACAAATAATGGTGGGTTAAATGGATAAAACTCATCCAAAACGACATTAATTTTACCAAATTTATAATTCAAAACAACAACTTTTGTGTTTGATTCGATAATTTCTTCGCCAAACTCCGCTTGAATACGTCGTTTAAAATTTTTCATCATAAACATATATTAATTATATAAATATATTACCTATATAACAAAAAAAACTCTAACTAATTTCATAATATATTTTGGAAATATATTTTGGAAATATATTTTGGAAATATATTTTGGAAATATATTGTGGAAACATTTTGATATAAATAAATAATTTTATATCAAACATACATGACAGAAGAAATAAACGAAGAGTTCAAGAAAGTTATCAGGGACTTTATTGGTGATTTGAAGCAGACGTTCCCGGAATATCAGCCATTGATTAGCAAGTGGTGGAAAGATAAGTCTAAGTTCGCCGACATTGAGAACGAAGAAGACCGAAATCAAGCCTTCAAGAAGGCAGAGGATAACAGTCTTAAATTTCTATTTGGATTTTGTAAGAAAAAGCTTCCACCACGGTTTTTTGATATTTTGTACCAAAACGAAGATATGTTCAAGGAAGATTCAGCCGTGGATACCGAGTTTCTTCCTCATATTCATTTCAAGGATTTGTGGGTTTTTGATATTACTCAAAAGACCCGGGATATTATATGGAAATATTTACAATTGATCTTGTTCTCAATTGTAGGAACATTAGATAACAAGGAGGTTTTCGGTGACACTGCTAAACTCTTTGAAAGCATAAACCAAGATGATTTTAAATCAAAGTTGGAGGAAACGTTGTCAAAGATGCAAGGATTGTTCGAAAATATGGGATCCAGTGGTGAAAGTGCAACTGAAGGTGCGACTAATGCTGTTCCAAATATACCAAATGCAAATGATATTCATGATCATATATCCGGAATGTTAGATGGAAAGTTGGGCAAACTTGCCAAAGAGATTGCTGAGGAAACCGCAGCCGATTTGAATATGGATATGGACAATGTTACTGACATGAATGGAGTGTTTAGTAAACTGATTAAGAATCCAACCAAGTTGATGGGTTTAGTAAAAAATGTAGGGGACAAGATCGATGGTAAGATAAAATCTGGAGAGCTAAAAGAGAGTGAACTTATAAGCGAGGCTACGGATATAATGAACAAGATGAAGAACATGCCTGGAATGGGAGACATTCAATCAATGTTGAGTAAGATGGGGATGAACCCAGGCGGGGGGAAGTTAAATATGAATGCGATGGAGTCTAACTTGAACCAAAAACTGAAAACCGCAAAAACTAAGGAACGTATGAAGGCCAAAGCAGAAGAGAATCGTTTGAATAGGGAGAAAATGAGTCAAGAAAATGTAGTTCATGAAAATTTAGCAAATCCATCATTGGATGAAAAGTTGATTTCTCTTTTTAATACCGAAGAGAAGGCTGAGCGAACTCCGAGGGGGGCAGTGCCAAAGAAGAAAAAGAAGGGGAAGAAGTAAAACCACTTTTTTCATGAAGTAAGGAAAAGTGTTGCAAAATCAGCATTCTATTTTGATCCGCTTTTCCATCCCGAAGGGAAAGCGGAAACTCAGTAATACACCGTGAAAAAAGTTGATGTGGGGGGATTTTGTTATACTTTTTCTAAAAGTATATAATATATGTCAGCATCTCTTTCTTCTTCAACAACAAGTTCTTCATCTACAAGTTCTTCAACAACAAGTTCTTCAAATGAGGAATCAGCCGCCTTTAACAAATACTTGAGCGAATACTATAAATTGAAGAGTAAATACGATGAAGTCAACAAAAAGGCAAGAAGCAAAATAGTGAATAATGCAGGTTTAGATATGAAAGAGAAGCGAAAAGAGATCCAAAAATTGGTTCCGCAATGCATTCTTTGTAAACAACCAGGAGGAACTACTTTCTCAAATAAATTCGACAAAACAACAAACACTAGAATATTAAGCGCACGTTGTGGAAACCTAGCAACCCCATGTAATCTTAATATAAAACTAAACACAGGAAAATTTGGGTTGTATCCAGACGGTATTACCGAGATAGAGAAACTAAACAATGATTTGAAAAATATGATAATAGATGACAAAAATAAATTATTGTTTGGTTATGTGACAACCGAGGATGTTCTTAACAATTTTGAAACGATTAAATCGTATATAACAACAAATACAGTAGAACTTGAAATTTATATAAGAGAATATTACAACATAATAGATAACGTTAATGACAAAAAAAGGCTCAAGGAGATGACAGAATCATATTTTTCCAAAATAAAAAATATAAAAACGTGTATTGAGAGTTTCAACGAAGAAGACAATCAACAGTTTGTTTTTGATGCGGTTGAGATCTACGTGAAGGAGTTAGTTCCTTTATTAAAGGAGATTATGAATCTCAAGTATAAGAATAATATGGTCTGGTTCGATCAAGACACAAACGTATATCATTTGATACAGGAAAAATATAGTATAAAGGAAATGGAGATAGATACGTTTGGTACCGAAGTTATTAATTTTGATACAACTTTGGAAATTAAGGGGAGGAAAGACGAAGAAATGGATAGAAATGACAACTGGGACTAAAAAATAATCATCTATTATTGTATATGATATTTAATTACATTTCATTACCTGTTTTTTTAATAAGTTTCGCTATTGGAATGTTATTCATTTATATTTTGGGGCCAGATATGAAGACTATATATGTTTATCCGAGCCCAGATAATGTGGACAAAGTATTATTCAAAGACCAAGCGGACAATTGTTTTTATTTTCAACCAGTTGAAGTTGAATGTCCAAAAGATAAATCGAAGATCAGTAAGACACCAATCCAAACCAACATTTGAATCCACTTTTAGAAAAAGTGGAGCAAAATCCCCCATCCACTTTCTATCCCGAAGGGAAATCAGAAACTTCGTAAAAATGTTGGGGGATTTGGCGCAACCTTTTACACCTTTGCGCATTGAAAATGCGCAATCGGCATCATCTTCGTCACTCATAACAGCCCCCGAAGGGGGCGTTTTGAATGAGCGAAGGTGTATAACTTCGTAAAAAATGTTGAAATTTTGCTCCACTTTTTATAAAAGTGGATATATATGGTAGAATTCGGAAAATTTGTTCATACTCAAACAGGTAAACAAATAATGTCAATTTTATTGGGGTTTGGTCTAGCCTCTTTATTTAGAACAGTTTGTAAAGAAAAGAATTGTATAATCTTTCATGCTCCGCCGTTAGATGATATAAAAGATAAAATTTATAGTTATGATAACAAATGTTATAAATATGTGGCTACGCAAACAAAATGCGCAGCTAATAAGAAAATAATAGGTTTTTGAACCTTTAGTAACTGTGTAGAAATATATTATAATAATTTGCGTAATTATTATAATCCATCATTCTTTGCAGTGTGTATATGGGCGATTCGACAAGTATTATGGACCTACCAACGGACCCTGTTGGCGGAGGAAACATCAGCAATAATATATCATTAAAGGCAAGTGAGTCACAGGCAACAATGAATTTAGACCAATCGACAATCAATCAAATTGTAAACAGCCTTCAACAAGCAAGCGCTTCAGGATCGACGTTGTTGCCTTCACGAGACATACCAATGAATACAAATAATATAAGCACTGATGCTCAAATACAGCCAAATTATGTTCCAACCTACGAAAGAAATGTAGATTACATAAGGAATTACGAACAGACGAATGACATTATAGATGATTACAACCGAAATGCCAAAAGAAGTGATTCACTTGATGATATGTACAGTGAATTACAAGCCCCGATTTTGTTGGCAGTATTGTATTTTTTGTTTCAACTCCCAATCTTCCGGCGGTATTTATTCAATTACTTTCCAATCTTGTTTTCGAATGACGGTAATTTAAACATAAACGGGTTTGTGTTTAATAGCGTATTGTTTGGTCTATTGTTTTATTTGATAAATAAGATGACAATGTATACAAATATGTTTTAGAATCTATATACAATATAGACCATTGTATTTTAAGGTATTTTTGTATCATTTTTCTCTTTGGTCTGTGTAAGTCAAATGATAACTGAATACGTGAACAAACTAATAGAAAATCTGCCAGACGACGTTAAGAATAGATCGACGCCCCTGAAGATTGACTTAGTTTTAGACGGAGGAGCCTTCAACGGAAGTTACTTGATAGGAGCGCTATATTTTTTGAAGGAAATGGAGAAACGCAAATATGTGACTGTTGATAGAATTTCGGGTTGTAGTATAGGATCAGTCGTAGGTCTGTTGTACATTATTGATTCTCTCGACATAATGGCAAATTTATATGATGTTATGTTCCAGGAAATAAAAACTACATATCATTTCAATGCTATAAAACAGCTAAAGACCATATTAGGAGACAAAATACCAGAAGATGTGTGTAACAGAACAAATAATAGATTATTCATTACCTATAATAATATAAAAAAGGGGACAAAACCTGTGAAAAATGTATATCGAGACATAAATGATTTAATTAACACAATAATAAGATCATGTTTCATTCCATTTGTAATAGATGGTAATATTTTGTATGAAGACAGTCACATCGACGGCATAAACCCATTTATATTTGACAGCGAACCAGATAAAAAGATTTTATATTTGAATTTGTTGGGGATCAATAAGTTAGGCCATATTTGGAACGTAAAAAACGAAAAGACAAATTATCACAGATTGATGACTGGTTTGCTGGATATTCACAGTTTCTACATAAAGCAGACGAATACTGAAATGTGTAGCTACGTGGAAGACTGGTCAATGACTAGAAAATATTCAACATATTTAAAATTGTTGATAGAAAGAGTTATTATATATATAGTTTGCTTTTTAGTATATATAAAAAAGAATATCTCGAAGGACATCGAGAGAAGTTTAATGTGTAAAATAATAACAAGAGTAATAAAAGACATTTACATTATTTTACTGGAAACATATTGCTTATGATTACTTACTATTGCGTGTTTTTGTTCCAATTAAACCAAAAAATGATTTTTGTGTCTTTGCTTTGTTTTTCTTTGCCTTGTTTTTCTTAGCCTTGGTCTTCCCTTCTTTAGTCTTCTTAATTGGTTTGCGCAGTTTATTTACAGATAGTGCTTTATTTTCAGTGGATGAAGGTTTGTAATTCAAGAACCACTCGTCATATTCGTTTGTCCCTCGTTTGTCCTTTAACACCTTATACATCTCAGCTTTATGTGCTCGCATCTCCTCAACCGACTCTTGATGGCCGTAGCAGGTAATGCTAAACCTCCGCAACAATCCTTTTTGTTCAAGACGATTGCGCTGTTGTACCTCAAATAGAAATTTTGACATACAAACGATACGGTCCGAGAAATCGTTGTAGTAAGGTCTGTCGGCGTACAGGAAGGCAAGGAAAAAACTCAACATGGTATCTATCGTAGCAACCTTTACAGGCTGACCTTTAATATTGATCACATTGTAACTGTGACAAGCAACCGGTTTGTATATGAACGCAATTGTGTCATCTCCTATCTTTATTTCGTAGTGTTCTGGAATTATTTCCCCAATTGGTTTCCGTTTTATGACTTTTACATTAGTGACATCAATATCTCTCAATCGCTCTTTTACAATCTCGCAAGTTGTTTCTGGATCGTTCGAGAGAACCTCGAAATCGGCAATATGTTGTATACGTTTTTGTAGGTTGCGTGGCATATACTTGGAATATAGAGATATTGCGTAACCTCCAAAAAAGACAACTCCTTGGTTGACGAGAGTGTTCCTGACAATTTCGAATATTTCTTCTTCTTTTGATGGGTCTGACATTTCTCTCTGGTAATCGAGTTGACTACAGTTAGTAGAGGTAAGTGGATAATATTTGTTTAACAAGGTTAGTCGTTTAAACACTTTCTCAAAACGATCAATTTGACCAGCCGGTCTCGACAACTCTAGATACATTGACATTTTAAGGAAGTTCGGCGGACAGTACAAAATCCCTTTTATGCGAATAGAGTCTTTCTTGATAGCGTTGAAAAGTTCTTTTGGAATATAAGTCAGATCGGCAACTCCCAGGAAATTACAAAAAACCTTGAAGGTTCCTTGATGGCTCCCCGCTTTAGCTTCAACTTCCGTATAACCTCGCTCAACATAAAGGTCGGCAAGCTCTTTGGCGTCTTCTAAGGCATTTGGTGTGAAGAAATCGTAATCGCTTAACTCAATATCTTTATTGTATATTTTGTCTTGTTCTGGGAGAAGAGCATCGATTGCTACGCCGCCATAACAAATAAGATTCTTCTTTTTGATGAAATCCTCGACTATTTGGATCATATCTTGAACCTCGGGAGTGTTAACCAAACGCTTACCCATTTTATTTTCAGCTAAATCAATAGCAGTCCGAAGAATAGCTAACTCGCATTCTTGGAATGTTAATGATTTATCACACGTTGTTTTGTTTTTCATATACTATACTTTTAGAAAATATACTTTTCCACTATACCTTTAGAAAAGGTATAGCCAAAATATACTTTTAGAAAAGGTATATTTTGAAAAAGTGGATATATGTTTTGCTCCACTTTTTAAAAAGTGGATGATGTTTTGTTCCATTTTTTTATGGTGATTATATAATGGATAATGATTACGACAGGCCGGGCACTCCAGATTACCCGCCACCTTTAGAAGAAGATGAACAACAACGGGGTGATGCGCCTGCTGATGATCCTGATGCTCCTGATGCTGCTGATGCTGCTGCTGCTGATGATGCACTACAACAAGGCATTGCATTTCAAATACATAATAAATACAAGGAAATACCTGCAGCTAAAGTTTATAATTTTCTAACAATCAAAGATCCAACTGATTATTCAAATACAAACAATATAGTAGATTTCATAAGACCCAAACTATTGAATATGGTGTCATATTACGATACACCACAAATAAACGATACACAAAAACTAATTGATATTTTGGAAAAACTCAACAATTCGACAACAGTTCGTGACGACAATACAAACAAAATTTTTATTGGTAAAATTGTTACTTTTGTCAATACATTGCCAAGGGATTTCCAAATTCAATTTATTCAAGGTTTTATAAACGAATGTTCAACCGCATACGGGAATGTCGACGTTTATAATCCGGAAAACATAAGTTGCCCCAAAGGAATAGTGGAACGATTTATTACGATACTTGGGAATACCGCAAGGAATATATGTATATTGGATAAAACGAATTGTATTACAGAATATAAGGATATTATGGAAACATTCGTAAAACAGGCTCCTGAAATAGATATACCGAGTTTATTTGAAGAATGGTCCCAAAGGTTGGAGACGCTTGATCCACGTTTAGATGCCAAAAGAGATTTTATAAATTTTGTAGGTAAAAACAAAATGACATTTGAACAAAAAGTTGATGCTGCTGCTAAATACAACTCTGTAAACCAATATATAGAGACTATGTTAGAAAAAGAACCATTATATGAATCATATTACAAATATGTGTTTGAAAATAAACAGCTCGGAGGTAAACGAATACTTCGTCGAACGACGATCAATAAACGTAACCCAAAAACCAAACCAAAAACCAAAACCAAACCCAAACCCAAACCCAAACTAAAAACCAAAAAAAGATTCAAAAACAAAACTAAATCGATAAAGAGAAATAGCAAGAAACGTAAATAAACGTTTGTTTTTTATTTGCTAAAAATGCAGCAAATAAAAAATGATAACTTATAACTCTGTGTATTGATCTAGATATCAAAGCTGTAGAAATCTGTAGTAATGTTTCGTGTAGCATATGACAAAGCTGGATCCTGTGGTTTGGGTTTTTCAATTGTAACTGGCTTATTTCGTAATTCCTCAGGCTTCAAACAAAATGCGTATCCGCACCGATCGAAGAATTGCGCATTTTCTTCCAAATTGTTATCTACATATTGGTATCGCATTGCAATCATTTGACAACCCATTGCTCTTGACAAAATACCCGATGGATTCTCAGGATTTACCCCCTTGTCTGGTAACACAATTGTCATACCTGTTTTGTTAAATGTTGTAAGTTCGTTTAGGTCACTGATGTTTTTCACGTCGTAATAAGGGTATGCTCTCATGAAAACCGAATTGCTTGTTAAGTTAACAAACTCCATGAAATCCTGGTTTTCCAAAAACGCATTATTGTTCTTGTCAACAACTAATATGATTTTGTTTTGGAAACTGGTCAATGGTAGAGCGCCAATATTTCGTCCTGTGTTTTCATAACTGTAAGAACCACCAAGCATATAATTGCTATATGATTTAAATATATTGGCTAAATTTGTATACATTTGTTGGTTGTTTGATTTTATTCTAAGATGAATAATCAAAGGATCACTTTGATTAGGACAAGTCAAACTAGATGCACTTGAAGTTGTTCCCGGACTACCCATACCATAATCATGTATAGTTTTCATAACACTTGCAAAATTTACACTATTGAACGTTTCTTTTACAAAAAAACTGTCAACTGTGCTTGTAGAAACAACTGGTTGATTATCTACGGAATATATTTCAAAATCTAGACAACGCACACCCTGTTTGATTACGGCTTTCAAGTTACATATATCAACCACATCGTTTTTATATGATCCGCCACTACATGCGTTGAATGCGGTTTTCACGTAATAGTCATATAAATTTCCACTCATGTCAGGTATGCCTGAACTAATTGGGCTTATATTCCCATTGACGTTGGGGTATAATTTATTTATGTAGTTACATTCACTTTTATTGAGCCTCGATATTGAGATTATGTATATTATTACAATTATTATAATAAGTAATACGATTGCTAAAATCATATAAGAAACAAAATCTTCTTTTAAATTCATTATTGAATTAAAAGCCTCTTTTACTTGTGTTGACATATTAATATATCGTATTATTTTTTATTCTGTAAATTACATAATTGAAAATTCAATTTAGAAACTATTGTAAGAACCAATTTAGATTTAAATAATAATATATAATAACATACAAATGGCAGGCGGGCTAATGAATTTAGTAAGCGAAGGTCAACAAAATATTATATTAAATGGTAATCCTAGTAAGACGTTTTGGAAGAGCACTTATCAAAAATACACCAATTTTGGGAAACAGAATTTTAGATTGGATTATGAAGGGACACCCCAACTAAGATTGAATGAAGAATCAACGTTTGTTTTTAAAGTGAAGCGATACGCCGATCTATTAATGGACTGTTATTTATCTGTGTCACTACCAAATATATGGTCACCTATACTACCCCCCAGGACCGTAGTCAATGCGGACGGTAGTACGACATATACTGATTGGCAACCATATGAATTCAAATGGATAGATAATTTGGGTGCTCAAATGATAAGCAATATAAGAATAACATGCGGGAACCAAACACTCCAGCAATATTCGGGTAAATATTTATTGTCTACGGTTCAGCGTGATTTTAGCGGTTCCAAGAAAACTTTGTTCAATGAGATGATCGGAAATGTGCCAGAATTGAATGACCCAGCCTCCGTAAATTCCGGTTCTTACCCAAATGCGTATTACACAGATAGTCCAGCTGGCGCACAACCTTCTATTAATGCAAGAATTTTGTATATTCCTTTAGGAGCATGGTTCAATTTGAAGACTCAAATGGCTTTTCCACTCGTAGCGCTCCAATACAATGAATTACATATTCACGTAACATTTAGACCAATCAATCAATTATTTAGAATTAGAGATGTCTACGACGTGGCAAATAATTTTCCATATGTCGCTCCTAATTTCAACCAATTTTATATGCAAATGTATCGTTTTTTACAGACCCCTCCTGACGTAAATCTTGGAATAGATTCATATGTTGATAACAGATCCATTTGGAATGTGGATATAAATCTAAATAGCACATACTGTTTTCTATCAAACGATGAATCTAGATTGTTTGCTAAGAATGAACAGAAATATATTTTCAAACAACCATATGAGAGAGTTTATTACAATGTGACAGGACAAAACAAGGCGGATTTGGATTCGTTGGGGTTAGTAAGCAGTTGGATGTTTTATTTTCAAAGATCAGATGTCAATTTGCGAAACGAATGGTCAAACTATACTAATTGGCCATATAACTACTTGCCTATTGGTGAAGTTCCAGCCCCTGAGTCTGGTGATTTTCCAAATCCGGAACCTCCAAACGTTCCACCAACTATAGGGCCTGGAACAAATCCAGACGGAAGTCCTTCGGGGCTTATGATCAGTGGAATATACAATCCTCAAAACATAAAGGAAATATTGGTCGGTCTTGGAATCTTGCTCGATGGACAATACAGAGAGAACATTTTACCTGCGGGGGTTTACAATTATATTGAAAAATACACACGAACTGCAGGAAATGCGCCTGAGGGATTATACTGTTATAATTTTTGTTTGAATACATCTCCTTACGACTTACAACCATCAGGAGCTATGAATATGAATAGATTCACCAATGTTCAATTTGAATTTACTACAATCACCCCACCATTAGATCCATTAGCGCAAGTGCTGACGATATGCGATCCTGATAGTGGTGAAATTGTAGGTATCAACAAACCAACATGGAGGATTTATACGTATAATTATGATTTATATGTGATGGAAGAGAGAATCAACGTGGTTACCTTCATTGGTGGAAACGCTGGATTGATGTATGCCACTTAGAGCTTTATTTTATTTTTTATTATTTTTATAAAAAATAATAATAATTTACTCCAAATAAGCATTCGAAGGTATAGGGCCTTCGTCAATAAATTCTCCCGTCAACGTATAACGATCCGGATATTTTGGCATATTCGGCAAATTTGGAATTTTGAACGTCTTATCGAACTCATTTTTGCTTTTGTCGAATGGCGACTTCCACACATTCACTCCAAAATCAGCCATTGCTGGTTTCTCGAATTTATTAGACGTTACCAATTTTGCTTGGGTTCCAATATCGGTCGTGAGTGAAGAATATGTCGGTGTGACACCAACTGTTAACTTTCCTGCATCATTTTCTCCTGAAATGTAGGCAGTTTGATCAGGAGTTAAAGGTGGTACATATGGTTGGCAACCTGGGCAATCGATATCAGCAAAACATTGTTGGCCAGTGATTGAGCAACGAGCCGTTGGCCCGCAAAAATTTTGGCAACTATAAGTTGTTGTTAATGGGAGATCGACGCTATGACTTGTTTTTGGGCTTCCGGTATCTCTCGCATAAAACCCTTCAATATAATTGTTTTGGATTAAATAGTTGATCCAATTAATTACTGCTACAAAAATTACAAAAGCAATTGATATAATTATATAACGGTTTTTTAACATATACTATTAGACAATATTTTTATTTAGCGATTCCATAAATTTTATATCATTTAAATATAAGTAATGTCAAGCACAACCGAAACTCCTGATCTAGATAAAAAAAAAGAGGATATGACAACAGATACCACTAAAAAAATAGGAAATATTAGTGGTTTTTTTAAATTGTTCATATTTTTAACCTTATTAGTTTTGCTATATTTTGGATCAAGTGGGTTAGTTTTATATGCGTGTAAGTTAAGTCAATCGAATATTTTACCAACCGATATGAATTGTTATCCATATACTAATGTAAATCCAACGATACAGAAAGTTTTCTCAAATATATTCACATCATCGCCTTTTGTAGAACCTCAAGTATCAATGAAGATTAATTTCCCATATGACGACGACAACAAGAAAAATGTGTTATTGGATATGCTGAGAGACTACAAGAATCAACCTACATCTAATTTTATAGCCAATTATTTTATAGCTATTATTGAAGGATTAGTTAGTTTCAACAATTCATCTTTCAATACTGTTTTGAATACAATGAATGCAAATCTACCTGAAATGGCAATTGTATTATTTGGTCCTCTGTTGATGGCATTTTTCACAAACGTAATACTCGTATTGGACAATATATATTTAATCTATTTATGGATTGCGAATTTTTCATGGTTTTTCAAGAGAAATGGGAATGATAAAGACGATCAACCACCAAGTTGGAAAACTGTGACTCTAAGCGAACCCGGTAGCTATCTATTTTCGTTCTGGTTAGTTTCGGTATTCGCAACGATTGGTATATTGTTGTTATTCTTTGCATTCCCTATTGTAGCTATATTACCTTTTGTCATACTCATGATAACTATATTTTCAGGGCTTGCGTATAAGGGAGAAATGACAGAAGGTAACAAAAATAATAAAGTGTCAGCACTATCAATTATTGGGGGGTTGATGAAATCCTACAAAGTTATGTTGATGTCAATTGTAAGCTTCATCGTAACAATTAGTGCATTTTCAAGGCTGGGTGTTGTAGAGGGTATTTGGTCAATAGTAATCATATTATTAATCTTCTGGGGTGTTTTGTCAATAGATATTTTCAAACCTGAGAACCAATCCTATTTATCGGCATTAGTAAGTAATGTCCAAGCAAAAAAATCCCAATGTAAATTGAAAGAAGAAGTCAAGAGTAATGGTTTTTTTTATAATTTAACACATCCACAATATTTATTCAAATCGCAGAACGGAGGCAAGAGACTAGTGAGCGAGCTTAAGAAATTAGGACAACATGTGCGAACACTACAATAAATGTCATAAAATCGTAATAATCATAAAATCGTAATAATCATAATTATTATTACAATTTAAAAAAATATAAACTATATATTTAATGTCGAATTTAATCTCAAATAAACCAGTAAAAAAGTTTAAAATATCAAAACATCCATTTGTCAGTATATGTACTCCAACATTTAACAGACGTCCATTTATCAAATATATGATAAAGTGCTTTGAACATCAAACTTATCCAAAAAACTCTATGGAGTGGATTATCATTGATGACGGGACGGATAAGATTGAAGATATGGTTGCACATATTCCCCAAGTAAAGTATTTTAAGTATGATGAGAAGATGACGTTGGGGAGAAAACGTAATTTGTCTCATGAAAAGAGTATAGGAGAAGTTATTGTTTATATGGATGACGATGATTATTACCCACCTGAAAGAGTAAGTCATGCGGTCGAAATGTTGAAGAGCCATCCAACCGCATTATGTGCTGGATCGAGTGAAATGCATATTTATTATAAACATATACAGAAAATATATAAATTTGGGCCATATTCTCCCACCCATGCCACTGCAGCAACATTTGCTTTTAAAAGAGATTTATTGAAATATACCAAGTACAATGAAACCGCTTGTTTGGCCGAAGAAAAGGATTTTTTGATAAATTATACAATCCCATTTGTTCAATTGGATACAACCAAGACTATTTTGGTCTTTTCACATGAGCACAATACATTTGATAAGACATTGGCCCTCAAGGATGCTCCTAATAGATTTGTAGTGCCGTCGGATAAAACAGTTGAAGATTTTATGAAAGAACCTGAATTAAAGGCCTTTTACCTGGAGGATATTGACAAATTATTGAAGATATACGAACCAGGTAAACTTGGTAATAAACCTGATGTTATGAAACAAATTGAGGAAATTCAAACCAAACGTTCCAATGATTTGATTGAAAGACAAACGAATTACTATAAATTAAATAATGATAATAAGGTAATTGAGTTAGAAGCGATCGTACAAAATTTGATTGCCGAGAATCAAGCGTTGAAGGAAAAAGTTAATTACCAAGATGATAAGATACGTGAATTGATCACTGATAAAATTAAAACCATTAAGGAGTCAAAATTTTTAGCTTGATTATGTTTTGTCAATAGCCATCTCCTTGGCAATCTTTTTTATGATCTTGTTCTCATTGTCGATTGTCTCATTGCCTGACCCACCAAAGGCCTCTATTTGTAGTTTTAGATAATGGTCAGAATGCTTGGAATAGTAATCATTGTAATCGGGATGTAGTTCCTTGTAAAGACTGAGATTCTTGCTGTTCTTGAATGCTACACGTTTGATGACTTTCCTAAGATTTTTATAATCACCTTCTTGTTTTTCCCAAATACCTTGCTCCTTCACATACATTGTTTCTCTCTTCAGGTCTGTACAGTGAACAGGTCGTTCATTTACTTTGAGAGCTTTCAAGTTCTTTATTATAATGCTGGAGATCCCGTCAACGAACCCAAGTTTGCCAACCAGTTCAAGATCAGACAATTGAAGTTTGACAGAATCTATAAAATCGTTAATATCCATAGCATCCTTACACGTCTCATTCAAAAAGACGTTGAGGTTGAAGGCTTTGTTATGAGAGTTTACAACATTATTATTCATAGTTCCGTTTTTACAAATCTCTAGAATTTGTGATTGAAGTTCATTATTCTGTTTCAATAAAGTTATTACTAATTCATTATTAATCAAATCATTAGGTTCTTTTTTTTTGTCGACCTCATGTTTTATGTTACATTTTTGTTTATGTTTCCATAAACCTGTCCGTTCCTTGTATTGTTTATTACACGTTGGACATATTAATAAAGGTGGGATTTTTTGGGAAAAAACAGTTGAATTTGTTGATAAATCGTTGAAATCATGTATATCTTTATGTTTAGATGTCAATAAATGTTTATTAAAATCCTTTTTGTTATTTGTTTTGATGTTACATAAATCACATGAATATTTTGGGATAATTTGGGATAAATCTGTTGACATTGTTGATATAATATACGAATATATTATTTTTCCTAAATATTAAATCATAAAATATAAAAAAATTATCGTCACAAAGTGAAAAATTTATTTTCGGGTCCCAGACGCTAATTTTTCATTATGCTCACAAACGTATGTTTTTCCAAGACTATTTTCCCAAACTCAAATTTGGACATTTATAAATGTCCAAAAACGGTTTTCCCAAAAAAGTCTTGGGAAAATTAAGATTACTTTTAATATAATAAATGGCCTAACCTACTTAAAGACTTTTGTCAATAGCCATCTCCTTTGCTCATTTCAAATACGTTGTTCGACAAAATATGAAAACGATTTAGAGTTATATGTTCAAATTAGTGTATGAAGGAGTATTTGGTGAAGCCGAAATTTGAACAGAATGTTAGTGAGCGTACGATATACACCAATTATGGGGGGAAGTTTTTCACGATTGAACGATACTATCGGACGGTAGATATCATTGTGAAATGCGATGAAGAGCCTTTTATCGACATAGATCTCGTCTTTGGTGAAAACCTCGTTGAATATTTGATCAATAAATATCCTGGTTGTGAAGTGGAATACAGCATATTTCATCGTAGTGGCATTGATTATCCGCTTGATATGCCAGAATATTTGAGAGAGAGAATGTTAGAGGATCCTTGTTATGATTTGACTAAAGATGGTTGGGATGTTGTCGAGACGGAACTGTGGGGGTATACTCATTTTTCAGTATCCACTTTTGAAAAAAGTGGAGCAAAAAGTGCAGCGACTTAAACAATTTATGTGTCCAAATACAGTGGAATTTTGCTCCATATTTCTTTACACATAAAATGCGGACGGCTCTAAATAATCAAATGTATAAATAGAATATGAGTAAAATTATCTATACTGATGCAATAAAATTATATTTGGGAGATGTATGTGACGCAAATGATGAAATAAATTTAAAAAAACAGAATATAAATACCATTATTTGTGTAGCAGAAGATGCGGATTGCTCTAAATTAAATAATTCAATGTTCACAATTCATAAATATAATTTACAGGACTCTTATGAATGTAATATATCACTTTATTTTGACGAAATATCTGATCTAATTCATAAACAGGACTGTGTTTTAGTGAATTGTGTAGCAGGCATAAGTAGATCAGCTTCTTTTGTTATTGCATATTTGATGAAATATTATGAAATGAACTTAGAAGATGCTTTCTTGTATGTCAGAAAAAGAAGAAACCGAATATGTCCCAATAAAAAATTTATGACATATTTGTATGAATATGAATTCAAATTGTATGGTGAAAATAGTCTTACATACGATGAATGTGTAAATTTATTTTATTATACGTAAACTAAGTGTTTACACCCTTGAAAGTCTAAAATGGAGGTTTTCACATCCAGTATAATTTATCTACATTTTCAATTTCTTGTATGAAGCACTTATTGTAAATGCTAATATAATTGTCACTTTCCACGCATCCATTGCTGGAATAAAACAAGTCATACGTTTCCACATCACTATAATCCCCAGTTTTTTTATATTTTTCAAACCATCCATGTCTTGCGACAGTATTTTTATTATATATATGCATAAGGCATCTGTATAATTTCACTTCGAATTTGGATTCATCAATTTCATTTGCTGTCAATAGACGTCTCATCGCATCTTTGACGTGTTTGTCTTGAATTATGTTGTCCCGAATTAATTGCCTCATTATAATTTGGGTCTGATGTAGTTGGTATATTGTTATTACGATACGCTGTTTATGTAAATCCGTAAATTTAGTTTCGTGAAAATACGTTTGTTTCAATAATGTCGTAATTAATTCTGAGCTCTTTTGGTAAGCTGCTACGACATATAAATTTCGACCTTTGTTATATCCGGTATTCGCAATTTTGTTATCAGTATTCGCAATTTTGTGATACATTTGTGGAAATTCGCTGTTTATATACTTGAATAATTTGTATGAGGTATGTAAGCTCAAATCTGCAACATCCGTGATTGATTGACTGATTACTTTGAATTCCTCGAATGTAACACTAGTGTATCTTTTTCCATTTCTTAATTGCATTTTGGTAAATTTAGTAATTTTAGTTTTATTGTAAATAATCGTATAAATGAATATTTACAATCAATTTTTTTTATAATTTTAAAGACTTTTGTCAATCGCCATCTCCTTGGCAATCTTTTTTATGATCTTGTTCTCATTGTCAATAGTCTCATTGCCTGACCCACCAAAGGCCTCAATTTGTAATTTTAGATAATGGTCGGAATGCTTGGAATAGTAGTCATTGTAATCGGGGTGTAATTCCTTGTAAAGACTGAGGTTCTTGCTGTTCTTGAATGCTACACGCTTTATGACTTTCCTAAGATTTTTATAATCGCCTTCTTGTTTTTCCCAAATACCTTGCTCCTTCACGTACATTGTTTCTCTCTTCAGGTCTGTACAGTGAACAGGTCGTTCATTCACTTTGAGGGCTTTCAAGTTCTTGATTATAATGCTGGAGATCCCGTCAACAAACCCAAGTTTGCCAACCAGTTCAAGATCGGACAGTTGAAGTTTGACAGAATCTATAAAATCATTAATATCCATAGCATCCTTACACGTCTCATTCAAAAATACGTTGAGATTGAATGCTTTGTTGTTTGAATTGATGATGTTGGTATTATTTGAAATATTAGTATTATTTGATTTACAAACTTCTAATATTTTGTTATTTTGTTCTATTATTATATTTTTGAATTCATTGTTTTGTTTTTGAAGTTCTGTATTACCTTTTACAACTTCTAGAACTAAGTTTGTTAAATGAATATCAGTCTCATCTTTTTTTTCAGTACATTTTTGTTTATGTTTCCATAAACCGCTAGCAGAGTTATATTTTTTTTTACATTCACATAAAAAATTATTTTTATTGGCATTTTTGGCATTTACAAATTTTCCTGATGACACTGAAGTATGTTTAAGCGTTTGTAGATGAGCATTGAAATTTGATTTCTTTGAGCATTTGAAGTCACATAAGTCACATACAAAGTTTGCTTTAATATTTGGCATTTCCGGCATTTCCATTTATTTCCTTAATATTTGCAAATATTTTAATTTTATGAAAACGTCAAAAAATTAAAAAAAATTATGCTCACAAAGTGAAAAATTTATTTTCAGATCCCAGACGCTAATTTTTCATTATGCTCACAAACGTATGTTTTTCCAAGACTATTTTCCCAAACTCAAATTTGGACATTTATAAATGTCCAAAAACGGTTTTCCCAAAAAAGTCTTGGGAAAATAAAATGAATAATATAATAAATGGCCTAACCTACTTAAAGACTTTTGTTAAATGTCACTTGCAATATTACTTTTGATAACTTTTCTAAGCATTTATGATGACATTGTTGATCTTCTTAAACTCAAAAAAGCACAATTCATTGCGAAGCTTGAAAATGACCAAAAAAGTCTTGGGAAAATAAATCTATTTTATTTTCGTATTTTTGTGCGAACTTAAATGTCCAAACTGTGTAAATGCGAATATTGGATAAATTCAGACACGGCAAAGGAACTGGGCGATTATACCATATCAACTGCTCTTTAGATAACCCACTGATAATGGAAGATTTTACCGAATGGGAAATCCGAGATATTGAACCGCATATTCCCGCCATACAGGCGATTCTACTCCACGAGAACATACGAGGCAAAGATATCGTCGTGAAACTCCGCAGTAAGAAATCAACTGAAGAACATAATCCACAAAACGAATTTCGTGTGAGCGAACGAGTCAATGATATCAACGGTTTCATACGTACCATCGGCGTTTTTGATAATCCGAATGTCGCCGATGATGATATCAACAAGTATATTGTAGTTATGCCATACATTCACGGCGGTTCTCTCATGCAATTTCGAACAACATTGGATAACACACACATATTGAAATCGCTTATTATTCAAGCCACATTATCACTTGCAGAAGCATTCCTCAAGTATGGGTTCATACATCCGTGCTTGCACTGGTGTAATGTACTGTTAGAAACAACGGACGACTCCGAAGTAAGTTATGAAATAGGAACCAATACAATAACGGTTCCAACACACGGATATAAAGTTGTTATAACGGAATTAAACAAGGCATATACACGAGTATATGACCCAAGTGAGTTCTGGCATTTCTTGAAACGATTTTACATAGGACATATGGATATCTATCACAAGCAAGACACAGTGAGAGATTGGAATTCAGAAATGATAACTATAAAGTATTATGAAAAAACAGAACCGATAACTTATGAAGTTCTAACTGATATTGTAGAACTCATCCACAAGACATCATTTTTTTATTGGGACATTTGACTGCATTCAAGACTTCAATGGTCTAATTCTTCAAGAGTGTAAGCCTACTTATACACTTTTATTCTTCAGTTTCAGCTTCGAACTCAACTTCCACGTCTTTGTCTTCAGTATCAGGTGCGTTTTCCTTTGTATATTTTTCAATATATCTATAAATCCTGTTAATATCTAATTTCGATATATCGTAATTTTCAAACAGTGCTAATATTTGAGTGTCATCATAGTTATTCTTCAATTCTACAAAGAAACCAAACAGATCTTTTTTGTCCATACCTAATTGCTGACATAAATTTTGAATAAACAGCGAGTTATTATATTCTGTTGAATATTTGGTCAAAACCTTTGTAAATCTAACTTCCAGCGGATTATATCTGGATTTAATTTTGAATTGTTCGTGATACATTTTATTATTTTTGAGGGTCTTGATGAGAGAACTCATTTCGTTAAATTGCCAAATCTGTTTTTGAAAAGTGATCCGGTCTATGTAATCTGCAAAGCAAATATTGTCTAACTGTTTAATATAAAATGGAATTGAAATGCTCTTGTCTGTCTTTTCAAGAACATCGATTATATTCTCATGCCATAATAAACCAACACTCGTCCTGTCGGTCTCATTCATAACATTTGTATGTTCGTCAATACTAAAATACTTGTTTATAAGTTTGTTTGTTATTTTTTTGGTATCATCATTATACGATTTTAATTGAAATATATTTTCTATAATATCACCTTTGAAAATATCAGGGTTATTCTTATGAATATTGTAAATATTATTCAACTTCCTTAGGTCACCTTGAGCAAAATCTACCAACTTACTTTTAATATTGTTATCAACATCTGGTAATAGTGCATCAACGACATATGTAATTTGAGATTGTGTAGGTGTTTTAAGTTCAACAGTATTACATACTTTCATAAGCTCCTTGATTTTCTTATCAATTCGATAGTTGCCAATACAAATGATTGGGTTCATTGTAACTTCTTCTAATTTTTGTTTCTTAGTTTTTTTTGGCCGGATCAGTTTAATCAATGTGTTTATACCACCTTTATCACCGTTATTCATTCCATCTATTTCATCCATTATAATTGCAATCTTCTTGATCTTTTTATTGAAAAGACTCATGATATTTTTATCGGACATGTTTCGCTCGGTGATATCGTCTATAACCGTTTTATTCCTGATATCCCCAGCATCATACTTAATAATATCATAATCGAGCGACTTCAATATATTAACAACAAACGTTGTTTTACCTGTGCCTGGGTCACCACAAATATAAATACCTTTTTTGAACAATGGATTGTTTTTGTTTTGTTCAAATGACTTTAAAATGTCACTGATAGCAGAAGCTTTATCATCTCTATTTAAAATATTGTTTATATTTAAGTCTTCCATCTTATATTTCTAACAATATTCTTTTTATGCTGGTTTTGACATAATCCAAATTCTTTTCTTAAAAAATCCAAAAACAATGTTCTGCAATTAGTTGATTCATTTTCAATACAGTAGTGCAATAGGAAATATATGTAGTTGTTAAAAATCTTATTTTTGTAATATACGTGTTTACAATCAAACCATATTTGGTGGTTTTCTCTCATAATCTGGTTAAATACAAATGAATTGTCTCGACGAAGTGTATTCCGTATATACTGTTCGTAGTTTTTTATTTTTGGTTTAAGATCGTGATGATACAAAAAATAATTTTGTTTATTTGTAAATACAAAATATACATTTGGAATATTTTGAGATATTTCCCAAACCATATCTTCAGGTAAAAAATTTATATATTCTAGGACAAATTGTTCCCTATGCATTATAAATGTAAAGCGCACTTTATATTTATACTAAAATTTTTATTGTTTTTACACGCTGGAAGAATTATTCCGGTTTGGCGACACCATATGTAATGCCGTCCCAAGATATATTACATCTTTTAGCCCAATCATATTTTACACTTGCACCATTCTCGCCAGCAAATGCAGGATCATTGAAATTCATGACCAAATGCTTTTTACCATCTTTAGCAGGACACGTTCCTAAATCTTTTACATTAATACAATTTGTATTATTACCTGAACCATCGATGACCCAGTAATCGGGACAATCTGGCACAATAGGAGGCCAACTTTTCGCACTTGAATATCTTAGAGCAATTCCTATTAATACTAAAGCAATCATTAGAATAATCACAGCGCTAAACAAAACCATTTTTTGAAAACCACCTAACATTGTATAAAATAAATGAATATAATTTTCTATTTGAATAATATAAATGAACCAAGTAAACAATGGACGTGTAGATATAAAAAGCCCAAGTACTTCATCTTTATTTCAAATGTACGATAAAATACCAGCTAATCAGTGTGTAACATTTAGGAACCCGACTGAAGGGTTGTGGAACGACACCAATTTATCACAAGCATTCTTCTCTCAACAAAACATCCAAATGCTACAGAATGGAATTAGAGCAGGTGTTTATGAGAGATCAAATGGTCAATATGTGATTGGACCTCAAGATTGTGATTCATTGAAAATTGTAATGCGAAGCGTCTACTTACAACATGCAGCAAATCAACCAAACAATATACCTCAGCAGGTCATTGAGTTGAACAAAATTGTATTAAATTATTGCATTCAACAAGTTTACAGTGAGGCCCAAGGTTACATGAAATATCTCTATGATGTCAGCACATTAGCTGTACCCATTGCGCATCCAGTTATGGCGGACAACACTGATCGGGAGTTGGTTTTAAAGCCATGGTTTTAGAAAAAATATGGAATATTATAATTTTTGTGTTTTGATTCGATGAACCTTTTTCTAAAGGTATGGTATATGCTTCAATTTTGGATCTCACTATCATTTCTTATAACAATTGTCAATTCATATAACTGTAGCTGGAATTATAGGTTCGATTCTAATGACAATCATTTCAATATAGTTTATCCTGATGACAATGCTGTATATTTCGGTATGATTATACCATATGGAACTGGTAATCTAACCCTCCTGAGTGATGATACGCAAGCACTAGTAAAAGCGCAAGCGCCATCACATCCAATAGCAAAGTACTTCTCGATTCAAATATACAACGTAGGTGATTTGGTTGCATCTACGTTCCACGTAAAAGATGTGGAATTATTCACAATTGATGAATTACAGAATAAAAATACACCGTATGAGCTGACATTTTTTTTGGACAAACAACAATCCTATTTCGCATTGTTTCGTATATATGATTCCCTCTTCAAGGGTGATGATGTTTTGAAGCCCATTTATTATTGGTCAGGGCTTCCACCCAAAACACTTGTTGATGGAAGAGTATTTGCTCTTTGTGATATTGATTATAGTCAACAGGGCAATATTTACACCAATATAACAAGTAGTATTCATAAAGACACTGGAACAATTTGTATAGAAAATGACACATTTATGTTTATGGAAGCACCACCTGGTTCACTTATGAACGCTGATGCAAATTATATGATTGCTTGTATTAAGTCGAATACTATTTATAATGTCAGTATTAATGTACCAAAAATAATGTGTTCTTTGGGCTTTAATGACAAAGACCCACATCCTTGGTTAAATGAAAAGTATGATTTGCGGTATGCCAGTTTGAGCATTGTTTCCACGACAGCTCCACGACCAACCATAGAAACCTTTGCGATTCCTTGTGATACAGACGTATACACGACGCAAATATATGTGAATGATACTACGTTAATGCCAGCACTTTTATATCGACAGTTGTTACCAGACCCAGATTTTCAACAAAGCATAGAAACCGCAAAGAATAAATGTTACGATTATGTGAACAGTATTTATGATGTAGTTTGTATTCAAAAATTAATGGGTAAATATTATCCAACCCTGACTAAATATTGACTCTACTATACTTTACTTCCTACACATTTCAAAGTTATCGATAAAAAACTCAACTGATTTATGTAGTCCCTCTTTTATATCAGTAAATTTTACATCTTGTAATATCGACAATAATTTTTCATTACTAGCGGTTTTCTTGTATTGTCCATCCGCATAACTATCATTAAATACTATATGATCTTCATAATCAAATTCCTTAGCAATTTGTAAAGCTACTTCTTTGATCGAATATTCTTCGCTGGTTGATACGATTAGGTTTTCACTTTTTAATTTCTCGATACAATCCATAATTATCGTAGCAAGATCTTCACTGTAAATAAATTGTCTTAGCGGTGATCCAGAACCACGTACTTCAAATGGCACCCCTCGTTCCTTGGCAAGATAGCATTTGTGAATTAATGATGGAATAACATGACCATCTTCAAGCGAATAGTTATCATGTGTACCGTAAATATTTGTTGGTATTATGCAAGAAAAATTTGTATTGTATTGTTCGTTGTAGGCTGTACAATGAACTTCCATTATTCTCTTTGCGTAAGCGTAAGCATCATTTGAAAAATGAGGAGGACCATCGTGTAACATTCTCTCATTGATCGGGTATGTAGTTTTATCTGGAAAAATGCAAGTTGATAATATACAAACACATTTATCAACCTTTGTTTCATAACAACATTTCAAAACGTTGAAATTAATTTGAATGTTTTTTTCAAGCATATCAACCTTGAAATTCATATTTTTGTATAATCCGCCAACACATGCTGCTAAGTGGATCACATAATTGGGTTTATAATTCTCAAATAAACGAAGAGTGTCATTATAATTGTACAAATCACATTCTTTCGACGTAGAAAAAATAAATTTGTATTTGTATTTGTGAGCAATGTTTTGAAATGCATTTCCCACCAATCCGGAAGAGCCGGTAACCAAAATTGTTTTTTGATTCATTATATTTTTTATAATGAATCAACTTTATGTAGTTTTTAGCATAATATTTTTATCCCTTTATGACAAGTTTTTTCTTCAAAACAACCGTGTTTTTCTTCACATCTCCATCCATAAGTCTTCGCCGTTCATCTGTATAAGCAATATAATCGTTTCGCAAATTATCCAATTCGGTGCGCCACATTTGGTTAACTGAAGTTTGTTTGATAACATCTAATTCTGTTTCTTTATTTTCTCGCTCTTTAAACAACTTGTTTACAATCTCCTCTGTGACGCTATCCATTGACATTTTTGTCAAATATTTATAGTCTTCGTCATCATCCATTATATCATACTTTTTATCCTTCAACATTTGCACGACTTGGTCCTTCCGTTTTTTTCTCAAATCAATTGTACCGTCTAGGTTTTCCTTGATATATTTTGCTTTATTTGACAGTAATAGCAATTCTCTCTCTAATGTGTGAATCATATATTCTTTTCTATTTTTGTACATTTCTAGACGAGTTACAAAGTAATCATCAATTATATCAATTATATTATTGTATTTCTTTAATTTGTCATTCGCATCAAACAAATGCATGTTCGTGTTTGTGTTTGTTGAACACAATTTCAGCAGTTTGTCGACCCCATTACAACCATGTTCGTCAATAGATGCTTCCAGTTCGTCCAATTGTCCTTTCATTAATGTAACTGTAAAATCAACATTTGTATCTTTGCTCATATCATCATAGTCTTTCACAATGATTTGGATTTTCTTACCATTCTTGTCAACTCCCGGATCAATGAGATTTTCTAGTAATTCTTTGAAATCATCTGTCCAAAATCCAACAGGTAGTTCGATAACTCTAATTTTGTCAACTCCTACTTTTTCATACTTGCCTTTAATCAAGAATTTACTGTCTGTAATCTTTTTAATAGTACCTTTAAATCCCTCGTAATATGGTATAAATTCTTTATCATACAATCCTTCGTTACCAGACAATCCTTCGTTACCAGACAATCCTTCGTTACCAGACAATTTAGTCTTCAAACAATCTATGATTTCCAAAGGATTATAGCACATTATATCCGTACTAAATCCGGTCCCAATTCCCTTGGACCCGTTTACGAGGATCATTGGAATGATTGGGGTATAATATATTGGTTCAACTGGTGTCCCATCATCCGTCAAATACTTGAGTACATTATCATCTACAGCAGGGAATATACTACGTGTTATTTTGCTAAGAGCAGTGAATATATATCTCTCTGAAGCACTGTCGTCGCCTCCTTTTAACCTAGTGCCAAATTGTCCTGACGGGATCAATAAGTTTATATTGTTTGAACCCACAAAATTTTGCGCCATTCCTTTAATAGCCTGATTCAAACTGGCTTCACCGTGATGATAACATGAATGCTCTGACACATATCCACTAAATTGCGCCACTTTGATTTCACTTGTCAAATTCTTTTTAAAAGCCGCATACAATATTTTTCTCAAACTGATTTTCATGCCATCCATTAGATTTGGGATGCTTCTATCACAATCGTATTTTGAGAAATGTATTAACTCTTTGTTGATGAAATCGTTATAAGTAACGGTAGTATTGTTTGTATCCAAGTATGATTCACGATTGTAGTCCTCCAACCAATCTTTCCTGTCGTCAGAACGCTTCTTATTGAATACCATATCAATTGCATCATCGCTTTCTTTCCCATTGTGCTCAAAACCCACAATCTTTTTCTTCTGGAAATATTCCCGAAATTCTTTACCAGTGCTAGTTCCCAACCCTTTGTAATATTTAACATTCCATCCCTTGGAGTCATTTACTTTCTTCCACTCATCATATTCACCATCATTGTAAAACACAATTTCTTGGCTACCTTTTTTGGCCTTCAAGATTGGTGTGTTCATAAACCCAATAAATCCTGGTATTTCGGCGAGACTCGGCCACTCACAATGAAATAAGTTGATCCCCAACCCTTTAATATGACTACCATCCAAATCTTGATCTGTCATAAACAGAACTTTACCATATCTCAAGTGTTTATTAACATCATCAAAAGACTTATATTCTTTATTTGTTTCCAAACCCAATATCTTTTTGATTTCGGTAATTTCTTTGTTATCCGATACCTTTTTATTTAGTTCACCCCTTACGTTTAATATTTTACCCTTCATTGGATACACTCCTATAGTATTTCTGTCATCCGATGACAGTCCTGATATAATTCCCGCCTTCGCAGAGTCACCTTCGCAAAATATTATAATACAGTCTTTGGATTTTTCAGTACCAGCCCAATTAGCGTCGGTTAACTTAGGAATTCCACGAATACTCTTGGTCTTGACTCCATCAGTTTTTTTTGCGGCCTTATTCTCTTTTACTTCAGTCAATGCACATGCGGCGTCCATCACTCCCATCTTGGCGAGTTTCTCGATAAATTTATCAGTGACCTCACATTTCGACCCAAATTTAGAGGATGGGGTATTCATGAAATCCTTTGTTTGACTATCAAATGCGGGGTTTTCGATATCACACCGCAAGAAGAGTATTAATTGTTCCTTTATACTGTTTGGATTCACCTTGACCTTTTTCTTCTTCTCGATGTAGTCGACCATTTTGCGAGTAATTTGATTCAAAATATACTCAACATGTTTTCCACCTTTAGCAGTAAATATACCGTTCACAAACGAGACTTGAATAAATTCGCTATTCGGTGATAAGCCAACAGCATATTCCCAACGAGCATCTCCTTCCTCGTAAACTCTGGGTGAAACCGATTTGTCGCCAATATATAGATCAATATACTGTTGAAAGTTCTTAACAGGAACTAAGTTAGTGTTGTATTTAATTTTTAAATTTTTGTCAGTTACTGCTGCAATATCGTAGACACGCTTTTTTAATAATGAGATTGTATCAGGTGATAGACATTCGATACCAAGTCTTTTATAATCTGGTTTAAATGTAATTTTGGTATATGGTTTTGTCTTGCATTTTGTGATGGTTGGTTTACAAATTTCATCCAAATTATTCTTGAATTCTTGACTGTATTTGAGTCCCCGAACATGGTCAACCGTTTCAATTGAACCATATGTTGACCAAATAAGAACTAATTTAAACCCAAACCCGTTTTTACCACCAACAATTTTTTTTTCTGTTTTATCGTAGTTAGTTGAAGTTCTCAAGTGCCCAAAAATCAATTCTGGAATCCAAATTTTATATTCAGGGTGTTGCGCAACATCAATCCCGTTCCCATCATTTAACATGACAATAGTTCCATCATCCTGAATTGTAATGTCAATATTGTTAACAGGCAACGAATCGGGAACGTTATTGGAAATAGCCTGCGCCATGCGAACAACATGATCACGACAATTGACAATCCCTTCATCGAATAACTTGAATAAACCGGGTATGTATTTTATGTTTTTTTCAATAATTTTATCACCTGTATCATTCATAATCCATAAGCTTGAATCTACCTCTTCAACTGACCCAATATAGGTGTCGGGGTTGTCGAGGATATGCTGCTTATCGGTCTTTTGTTGATACTTGTCGGCGAGGGTTGAGTCGGTCATTGTTATATATGAATTAATATGTTTATATTTGATTTTAATTATTTCAATTTTTTCACTTATTCGTTTATTCACTTATTCGTTTATTCACTTATTCGTTTTTAATTTACACCATCTAAGATTTAAAATGATACGATAACATTCTGTATACGCATAATTTGGTGCTTTGTTATGGAATGGGTGGTAGGGAATTATATAAAGAATAATCATAGTAAGAGTAATTATATTTTTACTGGTCCATTTAACAAGTATTTTAAAATAAAAAATTGAATGCTTTTTATGTGTTATTTGGAAAATAACACACAAACACCACAAAATGACTGATATTAGCGAAATAATTGGTTCTATCAAAAATGAATTCAATAAAATGGAGGATGCCGCCTTTAAATACCATTATTATTTGAATGGACCAGGAGATCCAGAGGAGGTTGGAGACCCAGAGGATTATGAATATGACTTTTCGCTCGATGTTGATGAGCATACAAAGAAATGTAAAAGAAAAATCAATAAAATGACTAAGGATTTTATCACAAAAATACAAAATCACCAGTTTGATCACCCTAAATATCACGATGATGTCACCAAATTTCATGAAGATATTGACCTCAATATAGAATGTATAGATTTGTCGCCAGAATTAGGCATTGGTTGTCCGAAAGAGTTTCTTAATTTTCAACGTATGTATAAAAATTATTATTTAGAACAAGTAATCAAACCATATCAAATGACGATTATACACGATTCGATTTGTACTATCAAAGATAAAACACCGATTGCCGACGATAATATTTGCGATATTATGTCGTATCTCAACGACAAAAAAATTATCACCAAACATGAGGTTGATACTATTGTATACGCATAATTTGGGAATTTATGGAAATGGGTGGTAGGACGGGGGAAATGGGTGGTAGGACGGGGGAAATGGGTGGTAGGACGGGGGGGGGAATTAGATAAAGAATAATCATAGTAAGAGTAATTATATTTTTTACTGCACCATTTAACAAGTAGGTAAATTAAAAATTTCGAAAATTTCACTTATTCGTTTATTTCGATAAAATCGATCCTGGATGTTCCACGTTTGTATAATACAAAATCACATTTTTACACATTGGATTTGAGCGAAAAAATAATGTGTAACTAAAAGTGGATTCTTGAACGCCTATACATATATTATTACAAGCTTGCCCTATATGCATGTCAATGATCGCCGAAATGTCTCTATGTGTAGTCATTTTTGGTGTTGTTACAAAATTATAATTGTTTGATTTCATGAATTTAACGACCTCATTATCATAATCGCTAGCCAATAAGATTGTAATTGAATCCTTCTTTATTAGGTGTGTAATAAGATTTATGTAATTTTGTTCTAGGATGGACTTGTATAACTTTAAATCCGTGAATTTACTCTCTCTCCCCCAATGTTGAATTGCATCATCTTCCAAACGCAAATGAATTGTGTTGATTGTTTTAGTCACATCTATATTTTTCTTTATGAATTCAATCGAACTATTCACAATTTCGGCATTAAATACGAAATTATTCACATGTTTATGAAATATTGGAGTTCCGTCATTGTACGATTTTAATGTTTTGACGAATGTTAGGTCTCGATAATTGATATTTAAATCTGTTTTCAATAAACCATTTACAGTTTCAAATTCTCGATTGAAAATTATATTATTAATCGAATATGTTAAATATAATGTTTTGGCGCCTTTGATATCAATACAAAATTTGTTCTTGAAGAATTGAAACGGGTCACCGTTTATATTGTTTAGATCAACTGCAGAATTAATTTGTAAAACTTTATTTTTGTAAAATTTTGAAACTATCTGTTCTGTAATATCAATGTTATATACTTTGTTACCATATTTTACACTATCTATATTGAATTTAAATTCATATCCATCAATCAAGACAATATCATATTGTTTCAAGTATTTGTTTGTTTTTTCCATATCTAAGACATCACTAATATTACAGTAATCCGTTCCGTGGATTTGTTTCAAATATCTGCTTATGAAAATATATTTAATATTTCTTTCGTTTGCGTGACAACAGGTTCCAACAATTGAATACAATTGATTACAAAAACCACACCCAGAATCGGGTGTTAAATTTAGAAAGAAGGAGGCCATTATGACAAGTTTAAAATTGTATTTAAATCTTTGTATGTATATAATATGTATTCTTATAGACAATTTACTCCGGGAAACAAATCCAATTCAAGTAGAATGATCAATTATGCTGCTTTATATAGTGCGCAAGGAAAAGAGGAAACGTGTTTCTGCGTTCCAGAAAAATACGATAAATTTATACGTCAAAGCAATTCATGTAATATATCAAATAATCAACGAATTGCTCAAAAGATAAAAAGTAGTCTAGGAGGTAGTACTCAATTTGGGAATTCATATTTAGGGGAACCTACAGTAATAAATTATTTGGGACGAACTGCTGGTCAACCTGGAGGCGGAGGATCGCCACCAAAAAACAAGTTCTAACATACCTTTAACAAAGGTATGACCAAATATATTTCCAAAAATTACGGTAAAACAAAACCTTTAGAAACATACCTTTAAAAACATACCTTTAAAAACATACCTTTAGAAAAGGTATGGCCAAATATATGACCAAATTTATATGACCAGAATTTTATAATAAATATTTTCTCTCGTAATTTTATAATGACTCGTTTCACCAAAAGTGCTCAAGGAAAATATGTTGTAAAGGGTAAAAGTTTCGAAGTATTGATTGGAACCCGTGCTCAAGTATGGCACGGAACTGCGTTCAAAACATCTGGTGGGCTTACCAAAGGGGATTTGCTTCAAAATAAAGCCGGACGCATTGTATCTAAGGCAAAACATTCAACTGCCAAGAAGGAGAAGCGTCTTGTTAAGGCGGGATATGGGACTAAGAAGGGAAAGTTCGGGTTCGTTTTGCTCAATAAAACATCTAGAACCAAGTCCAAGTCTAGATCTAGGTCCAAGTCTAGATCTATGCGTGGAGGTAATAATATGATTCCATTGAGCCCAACTGATTATGATGGTCGAGGGGTTGGAACATCTGGTGTTGATCTTCAATTCATTGCTGGACAAGGAAACTAAATATATAATTATAAAATTTATTCAATAATTTTATAATTTACGCTACAGGATTCATAATCCAGCCAGTTTCAATAAACTTATCATACACGACATACTTTGATAGATTGAAATATATATACTTTTCAAAGTACCGCTTGCTCACAATTAATTTGTGTGAATTCAAACTACAATATTTGTAATAATAATTATATGCATCGTCAAATGACATTAGTGCCAATTTATATTCATTTTTTACTTGTTCTTTGATATAATCAAATGAATCGAATATATCTTTGTTTTTATCCCATAAAATACAACATGTATTCAATACATATTTATCTTCTATTATCTCAATATTTGGAAAAAAGTGTTTTAATATTTTTATGACATTTTCTTCGCTTATATTTCCATTTGTCATTAAGGTTTCGTTTGTTTGTTTACACCATATTTTGAAGAGAGAACATATCTCATCTATTTCTAGCTCATCTTCCACCTTTTGTAAAGGTGGAGCCAAATCTAAGGTTTCAATATTCTGTAAAGGTGGATTTAAAGGTGGATTTAAATCTTTATCTAAATTTGTCTCCACCTTTTCTAAAGGTGGTTTTGTCTCCACCTTTTCTAAAGGTGGTTTTGTCTCCACCTTTTCTAAAGGTGGATCTAAAGGTGGAATGGTTTTCTCCCAGAACTTAATAAAATCGCTGTGTATGGGTAAGTATCTACTAGTTATACCAGTAAATGAGTCAGTTGATTCCTCAAATTGAAATTTACTCTTTAAAATAGTCTTCAATGTATTTGAATAGATCATATTAGGTAAAGACAGCCCGGAAATGAACTGTTTCCAAACAAAGTGTAAGTTTTTCCATTCTATATTGGCACTTGTGGAAGTTGTATTTATACATTTTGAACAGAATACATCTACAATTTCTTCTTGTGTTATATTTTTTAGATAATAAACATAATTCTTTAGTTCTTCATCTGAATTATTTTCAATAAATTTATCTGCGTCTCCATAACGATTTGAATAATGTGCAGCTATACACAGTAAATCAAGCCCACAATTCCTTATAATGTTCTTCCACATATCATTCGAAAAGGTATCATTTATTTTAACCAGGCGACAATTCTCATAATCATGGTTTTCATGGTATTTAGTCATAAAGTTATGAGTTGTATTTGAAACACCAATTGAAGCACAAGCAATACTATCCAGTTCTACCAACATTTTTTTCATTTGTTGACTGACTAGAAAAATATGATTTGTATTTTTCTTTAATATATTATCACCTATAACAGTTAGAAAATATTTTGTCTGTGCCTTAGTATTGAAAATAGATGGATATAACATACCTAAAATATTTTGAATTGTGTATGTATCTGGTATCGAAGTAAAAAGGGTTCGATCTTTGATTTGTTTAATGATATTAACTTTAGTCTTGTATTTCCATTGCAATAAAACACGGTCCTTTGATATACTGGACAATAATTTGTGAATTATGTCATCTTCTTTCACAATAGTATAACTTTTTCCATTATATTCATAAAAGTAATTGTTATTTGAGAGATAAAAATACTTGTTTTTACTTAGAAAAACCTGCATAAATATCTGCTGTTCGTTTGATAAGAAATTTTGTCTAGTAACCCTCTTATCATAATTTTTCAATTCATTATCCAGTGTTTTGGGTAAATAATTAACTATATGATTATTTATCCGTTGCAACATATATTCACTATCCTTGTATTTTTCAAACAATGATTCGATTGATTGAAAACATTTTTGTATATGCTCTTGTGACATTACACTTATATATACTATTTTGTTTAAATACTTATTAAAGAGGAATGATTTATTATATGAAATGGTCGCAACACAACCAAATAATATCAATACGATTGAAAGAATTGATCTAGTTCAAGAAGAAATAGGATTATGTGAAACGGTTACAAATCATTATTGGTGGGGAAACCCAATTTTGATGTATAAACTAGTAACATATTTGAATAACAGAAATATAGATACAAATGTGATTGACATTGGATGCGCCCAAACACCATTTATGAAAGCAACCCATATTGTTGATTTTAGTAAAGAGACCGATAAGATAGAACGTATAGAAAAATCAAATAAGTTCAACATAGATTTGGATATCGATAAAATACCTGTTATTGATAAATTCTTTAATTTCGTGTATTGTAGACATACGATAGAAGATATAGCCAACCCTCAATTTGCGGTAAATGAAATGTTGCGGGTATCGCCACGAGGTTTCATCGAAACACCATCACCTCTAATTGAATGTTTAAAATGTGTTGATGGACAAAATTGTGATGGTATAAACCCCCAATTAAATTATTGCGGTTATATACATCACAGATATATTGTTTGGTCTAATAAGTCAAATAATACAATTTATTTTTTACCAAAATACCCAATTATTGAGTATTTAAATCACAATGACAGTTTTTTGAAAAAGATCACATACATTGCTAACAAATATCCAGTTTATTGGAACAATTACTATTTATGGGATGAAAATAATAAACCTAATATTGTTGTCTATAGACATGGTATTAATTTTACAGTACATGGTTTTCATAAACTTCTATTAGAAGGTATTCAATCATCTATTGAGTACACGAATCATTTATTAACCATAATTTAAATTTTCATTATATATAGTATAATGAAAGTAACTTTACGATATTTACCAAAACGATTGACACGTAAAGACAAAAAAAAACAGATCACAATGTTACTTAAATCGAGAAAACTGTATAAAAGTGGAAAATATTACACACGAAAAAAGGTTCATTCCTTTACATCCAAGAAATCCAAACACATTATAAGAGCACAAAAAATATACAGTGTAAATAAAATAGCACCAAACGACGAACTTGCCAAAGCAACTGGTTGTTCAAAGGAAGCATTAAGCGAAATTGTTAGAAAAGGTGAAGGTGCCTATTATTCATCTGGGTCAAGACCAAATCAAACTGCACAATCGTGGGGATTAGCCCGTTTAGCAAGCTCAATAACATCAGGTAAAGCTGCGGCAGTGGATTACAAAATATTGGCCAATGGATGTAACAAAAACAGTAAAGCACTTAGATTGGCAAATAAAGCAGTAAAAAAACATGGTCATGGAACACGAAAAGTCCCAAAAGCAAAGTTTGGTTAAAAAGTAATTCGTTCAAATTATTGTAAAACAACTATAACTATTTAAAGATTCGGGACAAAAACAAGTATAAATGTCTAATTTCAATACATCTCAATCAACCGAAGGAAATGTTTTAACCATTAAAACTGTTCAAATTGCGCCTTTTAGGACTTTAATGACAGCTCTAAAAGATATTTTATTAGAAACTAACATATCATTTCAACCAGATGGTATTCGTATCATTAATATGGATAAATCGCATACTATTTTGGCACATCTTCATTTAGCTGCCCAGAATTTTGAATTTTATGAATGTAAAAAGGAAAAAATTATAATTGGGGTCAATATGTTTCATTTATTCAAATTGATTAATTCAATTGATAATGATGATACATTGACAATTTACATTGAGAATGGTGATTACGTAGATGGAATTGTTTCTCATTTAGCATTAAAATTTGAAAATGGGGAGATTAAGCAATGTAAGACCCAGAAACTGCGATTGATTGAACCAGATCCAGAGGAACTTGAATACCCAAACGTAAAATTCTCATCAATCATCAATTTACCTTCTGCTGATTTCCAGAAAATTATCCGTGATTTATCATGTATATCTGACAAATTGGAAATAAAGTCTGTTGGTAATGAGCTAATTTTTAGATGTTCTGGACAATTTGCGTCAGCCGAAATACATCGAGCAGAAACGGATGGGAGTATGGGTTTTGTTTTAAAGCAGGATGCGGCGAAGGTGATTCAAGGTGAGTTTTCGCTTAAAAATCTGGGTTACTTTATTAAATGTACTAATTTATGTTCTCAAATTGAGGTTTATTTAGAAAATGATTTGCCATTAGTTGTTAAATATAATGTTGCAAGTCTTGGGGAAATAAAATTATGTCTTGCTCCGTTACCATCAACGTAATTAACATAGTATATTTTTACAAAAAATCATAAAATACATTTATGATTTTTTAATATTATAAAAGTATAATATAATATGTCAAGATTTTCTAGCAATTATAATGACTATTTGAGTAAAAAAATTTGTTGTGATTTCAAGGGACCTGGCCCTGTTGGGCACATAGGTCCTGTCGGACCTGGTGGGTCGGGACCAACAGGCCCGACAGGGCATACCGGGCCAATCGGCATAGCAGGTTATACAGGTTCAAGTCGAAAAGGTGATACTGGTCCTACTGGGCCTTCAAAGGAATTTGTTATTGATCACCCAGATAATATAAATAAATATTTAGTTCATGCTTGTATTGAAGGCCCGGAATCAGGTGTTTTTTATCGAGGAAAAGGAGAGATTATAAACAACGAACATGTTGTTATTGAATTACCTGGTTATGTGAATAAACTAGCAAGTGATTATACTATAAACGTATCTCCCATATATGATGGTAAAATAAAAATTTATAATTTTACAGAAATTGAAAATAATTCGTTTACTGTTTATGGTGAAAATGGCAAATTCAATTGGTTAGTATTTGGAAAACGGAGTGATATTGAAGTAGAACCAACTAAGAATAGTGTATATTTAAATGGAATCGGACCATATTTATGGAGTTATTGATATATCTAACTTTTTTATAAAAGTATAGTATATGTCAAAGTACACCGAATATTTAGGTAGTAGAAGATGTTGTGATTTAAGAACTCAAGGTCCTGTAGGACCTGTTGGACCAACAGGTCAAGGTGCAATTGGTCCAGCAGGGGATACTGGTCATATAGGCCCAATTGGACCTACCGGACCTACCGGAAGAAATTGTATAGGCCCAACAGGTCCACCTGGTAAATCTTTTATTATAGATCATCCTGACGATTTTAGCAAATATTTGGTTCATGTTTGTTTAGAAGGTCCAGAGGCAGCTGTTTATTATCGTGGCAAAGGAGAAATTACAAATAATAATAGCACCATTATTAATTTGCCTAACTATGTAAAAAATCTTGCGAGTGATTTCACAATACAAATTACAGCTGTTTATGATGGGCATGTCAAAATATACAATTTTGATGAAATAAAAAATAATTCATTTACAGTTTATGGTGAAAATGGTAAATTTCATTGGTTAGTTATTGGAAAGCGTAATGATATAGAAGTAGAACCAAATAAAGACGATGTCATCGTAAAAGGAAGTGGCCCGTATTTATGGATTTAATTAAATAAAATAAACAAATTAAACATAATTTAATATAATAAATTATGTTTGATAACTCGAATGTTACTATAGTCAGTGCATTTATAAGAAATATAAATAATCGTCAAGATTATAAACTAGATAATTATATACAAAATGGTAAGTTGTTTTTACAAACAAAAATACAGAAAATAATCTTTATTGATGAAATTACCTACGAAGAACTCCGTGTATATGCAAATGAGTATACAAAGTTTGTGATAACTAAAAAAGAGGATATATATCTGTATCAATATATGAATTTATTAACAAACGTTCGTGTTTATACGACTAAAAAAGACAAAGATACATTAGATTATTTTTTTCTAATGTGTAATAAAACCGAATGGATTAAAAAGGCAATTGAATTGAATCCTTTTAATACTGGCCAGTTTATATGGATTGATTTTGGAATAAGATATATATTTAAATGTGGTGACAAAGAATTTATAAATAGTATTGAACAATTGAATCAAAAATCATATGAAAAGGTAAGGGTAGGATCAGTTTGGGGGAAATTTGGACGATCCTATTATAATGAAGATCCATATACTGATATTATATGGCATTTTGGTGGAGGTGTATTAGGTGGGAATAAAGATACTTTGCTTGAATTTGCATCACTTACAAAAGATATGTGTATAAAAACTATCACTGAAAAAAACACGATTATGTGGGAAGTAAATATATGGTATTTGATATACAAAGAAAACCCTGAATTATTTGATTTCTATGATTGTGATCATGATCGAACTTTAATTGATAATTATTGAATAAATATATATATTATTTTTATAAACTTAAAAATAATAATTTATTGTACACAATGAATACAACAATAGTTTCGGCTTTTTTATCAAATGTCAACTCTTATAGAGATGTCGAAAAATATATTGAATATGGTAAACGACTATTAGAGATTGATAATATATACAAAGTTATTTTTATAGAAAAGACTATTTATGATAATTATTTTCTCGAACATAGTTTCAAAAACATTAAATTTGTTTTTATGGAAAGGAGTGATATCTATTTATATGAACAAATAGATAATATAACAAATTTCTCGATTCAATCAACAAATCCTCATAAAGATACAATAGACTATATGTTTGTCCAATGTAACAAAACAGAATGGATTAGACATGCTATAGAATTGAACCCTTTTAAAACTGACCACTTTATATGGGTAGACTTTGGTATATATCATATGATAAATAACGATAATTTTAATGATTCTATTTATAAAATGACTCAACAAAATTATGAAAATGTAAGAATTGCAACAAGTTGGGATTTTAACGCTTATTATCATAATAAATATTATACACAGGTTATGTGGTATTTCTCCGGAAGCGTATTTGGGGGAGACAAAAATAAATTATTAATATTTGCTGATTTAATGAAGAAATACTGTTTGGATATTATTGATAAACAGAAAACATTGATGTGGGAGGTAAATATATGGTATTTAATTTATAATGACAACAAAGATTTATTTGACAGATATTATGGTACACATAACAATACCATTATTGATAATTATTAGATCATTGAATATGTAAAAGTCCGAATTACACTTTTTCTCATTTCAAACGCCGATATTTTTACCTATTATATATTAATGGAAAATATAATAGATAAACTAACCAAAATAGAAGATGACAACTCTTTGAATAAATGGAGTTTAGAAGAAAAGAAAAAATTATTGGATTTATATTTCGTAATATCTAAAAAAGAAACTCATATATTTAATTTAATATATAAATATCATGGTTGTGATAGTTGGGAAGATATTTTCCGTGATTATGATACACGGTATTTGGAAGATAAAATAACTGGTGTAGAAATTGCTATAGATGAAATAGTTGAACAAATAAAATCAAACAAAGGATAAAATCGGCGTTTGGAATGTAAAAAGGTGTAATATTAAAATATTTACTTAAATATTTACTTGTTAAATAATATATATGGTATTTCCTTATTTTGTTGGATTATATTTAGGAATAATGATAGGAAAAGCAAATGGAATAGGACATACAGAAAAAATAATAAAATTAGAAAATAAACTAAAAGAATATGAACGTTTGTTTGGAAAAATAAATTAGTCTTTATACTCTTCAAAGGTGTAAATTTCCACTGGTGTAAAATATATTACTTTATAAAGTAATATATTTATTGAGAACTCTGATCTAATTACGTGAAATTTATGTAATTACTAAGGCGTATATTTTATAATAGAATCAATATTCTTTTTGTTATAAATACCAATTCTGGTTGTTCTATCCCAAGTACTATAATTTATCATGACAGAGTCATCTTTTACTACCAGCCCAATACAATACTGAATAGGTTCATCTTCGTATTTAAATGGTGCTGAATAACGCAATAAATTTAACGATTCGTCGAATACAGCAAACATGTCATAATAATGGCGTGGTTGCTCATAAGACGCTATGTGAAGAATGAACCAAATCTCATTTTGGTTGGTTTGTTTGTTCAAATATTTAAATCCACATGTCGACCCCCGTGTTCTATTAAATATCTTGGGCATTTGTTTTTCCTCTACAAGATTGATAATGTTTTTATCTTTGTCAATTTCACATATTTGTAAAGGACACCATTTATAAATTATATGAGTTGATTTTTTATAATCAACATACACCCAGTTCTTTTCACAGCTATTATCGACAAATGAAGCCTTCAGTTCCTTAAATTCAAGTATTTTATTATCTGGATCAGTATCATATTTACCGTAAACAATACCAAGATTATTATTTTGGTGTTGCCCAGTGCCTAAGAATAATAATTCTTGTGTATTTACATCATTAAAAATTCGTATGTCCTCAATACCAACGTAACGCCTTGTAGGATCTGTTATTTCAAAATATTTATCGTTTGTTACAATGTAATCATTTGTTAATTCGATGAATCTGTTCATTGTAATAATATGATCGTTACAATCTAGATATCCACCTCCATTATCGATGTAGTAATTAACATACCTTACATTCAAGAAGTAACCAGTTTTATCATTCTTTGGAACCAAGCAACTAGATGATGACCTAAACTTTACCATTTTACCATTCACATCCTTCTCAATTGTATCGTCAAATTTCAAAATATGACTTGGCTTTAAAATATCTTTGTAAAATTTCATATTTCTCAATAAATTATCTTTGGTTCCAGAATCATCGCATTTATTCATGACTTGAACAACCTCATTATTAATATTTTTAACACCTAAATAACACGCAATAATTGTAAATTCGTTATCTAATTTGTAGGTATATACGTCATTGTGTAAAAATAGATATCCATCCCTGTTTAAATTTAATTTTATAATATCCTTTGCTACTTGATAAAATAAATTTGCTAATTTATGTTTGGATATAACTCTATAATGATAAACGATTTCATATAAATTCTCAATACGTTGTGGAAGAAAATTATATCCATCCATCCAAGCATTTATCGCCTTTTCGATATTTCCCATTTTTTTATGACAATGACCTAACTTATAATAACTGTACCATACCTCTTGGTCCCAACCTCCAATCTTGATCCTCTTTTCATAGTTTTCAATTGCTTTTTCAGTATTACCTAAGTCAAGATAACTATTTGCCAAATAGAAATGATAACGATCGTGGTTTGGTTCAAGTTTAATAGCCCCCTCAAGAAGTCTAACATCTCGTTCAAATTTATCACTCTTACAGCCACCATCTCCAAGGTCCGATATAAACAATTCATCTTTCTTTAAAGACAATGTTCGTGTTCCATTTGGGGTTGAAATATATTCATGTGTTACACCTACATATGAGAATAAACCGTTATTTTTTAGAATCCTTGTATTTTGATAATAAAAATTCTCATTCCCTTGTAGAATATTACAAACGTCATATTCGTTTAACAGTTTCTTATTAAAATTTCTAACATTTAAAACCATATCTGCATCTAACAGCAAGATAAAATCGGACAACCCCAAACAACTTTGTAACGCAAAGTTACGATTATGAGCAAAATCCTTGAATGGTTCAAAAACAACAGACCCTTTGATGTTTTTACTATCAAAGAACTCTTTAATTAGTTCAACTGTATTATCTGTAGAACCCGTATCGCAAATACAATATGTATCAATTACCGGTAAAACAGATTCAAATAATCTTTTAATGATTTTGCTCTCATTTTTTACAATCATATTTAAACATATTGTGGGAACATAATTAGGGTCTTCTTTTAGTTTTAATTCCATAATAAATAGTAACGCAATTGTATTTAAATTAAAATTAAATATTAATAAATTAAATATTATATAAGTATAATATGGCGTGTACCAGATTTTATTATGATCCATGTAGAACAAAGAAACAATTACAACAGGCAACTGGGCCAGGGAGATGGATATTAGATACTCCTGGAAACGGTGCTGACCCTTGTTACATTGAAGACCCTCAAATTATAATACAAAAATGGGGTGGTAATTTGAGAACAAATACAATTAATTTAGAAAGTGATCTATTAGGTGTAAATAGACAAATAGGCAGGGATTGTTTAGGAAAAGACAATTATAAGAACTATAATGTTCCAAACGAACCTATAAAATATCCAACATGTAGTGCCTTATATACAGAGCAGTCTAGAGCTATAGCTCCGGCATGGATGGTTAGGGATAAAGAGCAAGTAGATTGGTATTATCCTCCATTAAATCCACAAGAAAACACTTGTTTGTCGTTCTCGAATAATCTAAATACACGAATTTTAGAAAAGGATTATTTCACACCAAAAAGAGATTGTGTGATTAATGAGACAAATAATGAACTACCTATCAGCTTTAATTTAATCAGAGGGGGGTATGTAGCTGGTCCAAATACATGTACACAAACAAATTCATGCGCCACAAGTAACTTAGCTTAATCCGGCATTAAGCATTAGATATCAAATTATATTTTTGCAATAAAAATATAATACTTTATATATAATATGGAATTAGCCATCCCTTTAATAGCATTAGGAGGAATGTATGTAGTATCAAATCAAAAAAATAAACCATGTGATAAAAGAAATGAAAACTTTACAAATATGGGAAAAGTAACAAATTACTTGCCGAACACTAACACACCTCCACAGAACTTTCCAGTTTCAAACTTGAATCAGTTAGTTGACACAGTCCAAGAATATCCAAACCCGAATGTTGCTACTGATAAATATTTTAACCAGAATTTATACGAAAACCGAGTTAGACAAGGTGAGACTGTTGGACAAAATCCGCAACAAATATACTCAATGACTGGTAATTATTTAGAATCGCAACAATTTAAACATAATAATATGGTTCCTTTTAACGGAGGAAAGGTAAAAGGTAATACTCACAATACGAATATTGCCGAAACCGTTTTAGATAATATGATTGGAAGCGGGTCTCAAATTATAAAAAAAATAGAGCAAGCCCCATTGTTTAAACCACAAGAAAATATGAGCTGGGCATACGGAATGCCCAACCAAAGCGATTTCTATCAATCTAGAGTTAATCCCGCAATGAAGAATAACAATGTTAAACCATTTGATTCTGAATATGTTGGACCTGGTTTAAATCAAGGATATAATACGTGTGGAAGCGGGGGATACAATTCAGGAATGGAGGCACGTGACAAATGGTTACCCAAAACAGTTGATGAATTGAGAGTTGACACTAATCCAAGGTTAGAATATGAACTGGTGAATCATGAAGGACCTGCAAACGCTTATATAAAAAATCTAGGAAAAATAGGTCGTGTTGAAAAACAAGGTCCTGATACTTACTTTATAAATAGCCAAGATCGCTGGTTGACAACAACTGGTGCTGAAAAGGGGGAGACATTGAGACCCATTCAAGAAATGGGGATATTAAGACGCAATGATATTAAAACAGATTATGCTGGACCGGCTGGGCCCGCTGATAGAAAGGCAGGTCATGCTCCCGAAAATTTTGAACTAAGTAAGCGTCATCAATTACCAACTTGTAATGTGAATCATTCTACTGCTGTTGGGAGAGGACCATCAAATGACGGTGATAATTATATTCGAAGTCATACAAATTATAACAACCATCGATCAACGATTAAACAACCGGATACTTTAAGAAGTGGTTTCAGTGGAGCAATTGGAGCTGTTATAGCTCCATTTATGGATATTTTGAGACCATCTCGAAAAGAAGAAACTGTAAATAATGTTCGAATTTATGGTGAAGCAGGAACAAACGTCCCACAGAGTTATGTTATTAATCCATATGACACAACTGCTACAACTATTAAGGAGACAACCCTTTATTCTCCCGAGTTTAATATAAGCAATCAAAAAGAAGGTACATATGTTAATAATTATACACCAATGGACATGACACAGAGAGATACAACCAGTTGTAATTATATAGGAACCTCCGGCGGCCATGGAGCACAATACGGTGATGTTTTATATGATGCCGCTTATAGACAACATAATAACGATATAAAATCCGCAACAATTGACAATAGACCCAATCAAGGTGGAACTCAAATGTTCAATACTCAAATGAATGTTAATATTTCAAGACAGGATTCCGACAGATTTAATTACAGGGTTAATGCTCCGGTATCTGTTGTTCCAATGCCTCCATCCAAAGAGGTATATGGAAAAATCAATGGCCCTCAAACATATGATCAAAACTTTAACTGTTCACGTATAGATGGTGATTTATTACAAGCTTTTAAATCAAACCCATATACTCATTCTCTCACAACATCTGTATAATTTGTATATTGAAAACCCAATAGTGTATAAAATATTTTGTTTATTAGTCAACAAAATATTGATTTGACTCTACATTTTTGTCATTGATAAAAGTGCCCAAAGTTTGAATTATTAATTGCGTTATAAAAAAATATAAAAACACATTGACGAATATAACAAGTAAATATGTTATTGAATATACATCAGACTATAAAGGATAAATTAGAATACTTTCAACTACAACGGAAAATACCTAATATAATATTTCATGGACCATCCGGTAGCGGCAAAAGAACAATTGTCAATGAATTTATACATGATATATATGATAATGATAGAGAGAAAGTAAAACTGTTAGTAATGTATGTTAATTGTGCTCACGGAAAAGGGATTAAATTTATTAGAGATGAATTGAAATTTTTTGCAAAGACACATATAAATTCAAACGGAGGCGATGTTTTCAAAAGTATAATATTATTGAACGCTGATAAACTAACAATGGACGCACAATCAGCTCTACGTAGATGTATTGAACTATTTAGTCATAATACAAGATTCTTTATTATTGTAGAAAACAAATATAATTTACTGAAACCAATACTTTCCAGATTTTGCGAGATATACGTTCCTGAGCCTGTACATAACAATAAAATAATTAATCTTTATAAATATAACATTGAAGAAACATTCAATATGAAGGAGATGAAAAATAATAGACTTGAATGGTTAAAAAAGGAATTAATAAAGTCAATATCAATAAATACAAATATGAGTGAATTAATGATGTTTTGTTCAAAGTTATACGAAAAGGGATATAGTGGTTTGGATATATTGAAGCTATTAGAGAATCCTGATTTTTTAGAAAAAACAATTACGAATGAGAGAAGATACGAAATGCTAATTGCTTTTAATCGTGTAAGAAAAGAGTTTAGAAATGAAAAAATGATTATGTTGTTTATTTTGAACTTTTTGTTTTTAAGTTTGGATTTATCTTTAGAAAATATATCATTTATGTAACATGGATGATTTTGACGTAAGTTCATTACACGAGAGTAGAAACGAGTGGTCTGCCAGACTAATTACAATACTAACACCCTTAATTATTGATGGATATAAGTCAATAATTGACGAGGCTATCAAATTATGCAGAGATAACAATGAGATGGAGAAGTATTTAATGACGTTTCAGAACTTTGTATCTAGAATCCCAAAGTGGAATAGCACAATCATCGAAACTGAGAGAAAGAGAATATGTGATAAAAGTGGGTGTTTGTATTTAGAAGATCTTGTAACGTGTGTTCATATAATTCAATTAAAAATGTTAACCGCTGTACGTGTTGGACACAAACAGAAAAAGATCGATATTAACATTCCCAAGTTAGATGATTTTATTCATAAGGTCTACATAAATGTTGCTAGAAAGGTATACAAAAACGTATATTTGTTTGAACTTGGGATCCCACCACTTCAAATACAAAAACACAATCGTGAGCTTGAGATAATCGTACAAGAATGTATTTTGAATACGTTGAGAGAGAGTATTCCTGTAGAAGCAATTCTAAAAGAATATATGTCAGATGAGTCAATTGAGGAGGATGTAACAGAGGAAATTAAGGAACAAATAATAGAAGAAATTCCGCTAATTAAACCAATTGAAACTGTTGTTACACCATCTAATCAGGATATTACAAAAGATATTAATGATAATCCAACTAAATTGAAATTTGATGATATAGATTATGTCAAAGATTCCAACAATACTGTCACGTCTGTCAGTGCTCCGAAAACAATTGAACGGTTAACTGAGTTGAGTGAAATGCGTGCTAAATCTGTTGACCAAGACGATGAAGACGTAAAATTGAAAATAACAAATGAAGATATTGTATTAAATGATTTTGACGTAATTGATGAACCTGTAATTACATTCCCGGAATTGAATAAAGATGAAGTAGAAATAGAATTTGATTTGTTTGAATAAATTGCGTATTATGTATAATAAGAATCTGGCTTATTATTGTAAATGGATAACATATTTGTTATAGCAGGAATTATATCCGTTGTTTTTCTTATTGCAAAGTTCATTGAAATGAGATTTGTTGATAAAGAAAACAAACCATTGAAGTTATTAATTAGAGACACTATTCTAGTATATTTTAGCGTATTTTTTGGAAACTTTATTTTAGAGCAATTAAAACCCATTCAAATTGGTGGTCAAGGAGCTACACCACTTGTTTTCACAGACAATCCTGAGTTTTAACCCTTTTGACGTTATACACTACTAAAAATTTAAGTTCGCACAAAAATAACTTAAAGAAAAATCATAATAAAATATAATGATGAGAGGTTTTACAATACGGCAAAACATTCCTCCCAATGGTGTGAGTGGCGGTCTGTTCGTAATCCTGCTTCTAGCACTATTAGTACCACCTCGACCAAAATCATCATTCATTCTTACGAACAACAAACAGAAGATGTAATAACCTATAAAGGCAATACAAATTTAGCTGATCGACTTGTGCCTAGAACTTTACAGTCTTTTGGTGAGGAGGTGAAATCCATATGTTCCTCTATGACTAGTTCGTGTGTGATTTTTTACGTTTAACCACTCAAAAAATCTGTTCAAATAATCAATGGTCTAATAACTACGTTAGATGATGAGTGAGGAAGGTAATACTGACTGCGGATTTTGTGAAAAGAAATCTTCCAGATACCTTATATAGTAAAGTGGCGCAGAGGAAGCGTGTCAGGCTCATAACCTGAAGGTCGAAGGATCAAAACCTTCCTTTACTATTCAAATTATATAAAATATTTTTTTATATAATATTCATTTATTCTTTTTATCATAATATATTATGACAAGAAGAATACAGACTAAAAGAATAAAAAGAAACAATACCGTAAAAAGAGAATATAATGGTGGTAACAAGAATAATAAAAAAGATTCTATAATACGAGATGATTTTAGAAAAACATTTAGCAAATATCTAATTAAGATGATTGATACTGAAAATGTAAATAAAGACATTTTTTTTAGACATGTTAGTGAATTTATATCTTCTTTGAAGAATCATTCACTTGGTATTAATACATTAATACCTGTTTCCAAGAACAACTTACCAATTGATAAATATACTTATGATTCAAGTATAACACCCATTGTTGATTTTATTCCATGGTTGAGTGTTGTTTTTTATAATATCAAAGATATTGATGCAAAGAAACGATTAATTAAAGCCTTTGTAAAGAACAAGGGTAACATAAATCTAGAAAGTATCAAAACTCACAAAAATATTTTATCAGTTGCTAAACAAATAAATGATAAGGAAATTGAGATATTTTTGAATAAAAAGAAGAAGGATATCAATCGTGAAAATAGATTACTTGAAGAAGATTTTGTAAAATCACCAGTGTTAGATCCAGAAAAAGAGGAAGAAAAAGAAAAAGAGAGAGAAAAAGAGGAAGAAAAAAAGGATAAAACAAAGCGTAAGCGCAAATTAACGCAAGTTACAGATATACATAATATACTAGAACCTAACTATAAGATATCCAAGACCAACGTAATTGAACTTACTATACCATTTGAACTACCTACAAATGGTTATGATACAATCGAACCACCCATTTTTTGGAATGCGTTATTTAATAATGAATTAATTGATATTAGAAGGAAACTTACCGCTATGATCAATAATGATGTAAATAATACAGATGATATGTCAAGCGTTTGTAAGATTGTTAAATCTATGATGCCAAGTTATTATATAGCCATAAAAAACGAACCAACTGTAATTAATGTTGGTCAAGATCAAATGTATATATATGAATTAGCTGCTGATTTCTTGAATCTAAATATAATTTTATGTGCAGCCACATTAATTGTTGGGATAATAACGGAAAAGATGAAAGAACAAAATTATAACATCATAATCAAAGGCGGTCGTGCTGTCCAATTAGTGTTATCATCCTATCAAATAGTAGACCCTTTAATAAGTGAAGATATTGATATTTTAGTTGTTCCTAAGGAGGGTATCCAATACGATAGAGAAGATATTCGAAATTTATCATCTCATATAGGTTATTTAATCAAATGGTTTTTAAATTCACAAGATCTCCAACCGAGGATTATGGATAAAATATCTGTTTCTTTAGAAAACAGAAATCCCGATATTGTCAAACTAAGTTATGTAAAAATGAATATGAAATATAACCATAAAAAGAAAATTATGGAAAAAGATTATAAACAATTCGCTGACATCGATTTTAAGCAACTACCTGATACTATTAAAATATATTTTGATGATTTATCGAGTTATCCGTATACAATAGACGAATTAAACACAAATGTTTTATTTGTAACACCCTGTTTAGAATCGATTATAAACGAAAAGTTGTATTATTATATAAAGTTTACAATTTATGAAGATTATTTAACACGAGGTAAACCCATAAATGATATAGGGTATGATACATTGACAGTTGATGAATCTAAACGTTTATTGAAAAAATTCAAAAAAAGTATAATAGCAATAGCAAATGGTTTTGTAAATAACAAATATATTGGATTAGAAATAGAAAATGACAAATTGAATCATGCAAAAACATATATACAAGTTCATTTAAAACCACTTATTGAAAATAAAAAAATAAGGGAAAAAATAATGACAACTCTATTTGAATAACAGATTGTTTATCTCCCCGTCCATATTTTAACAACTGGTTTTGGAATTCTATTTATTTTTACGTCACTTTTATATTTGTCGTAGTTGTAACCCCAAGTCTGATAAGTTATAATATTCCCAAATATTGATTTTATTCTCAGAATTTCTTTGCACTCCTTGAAAAATAGTGTTCCAAATATTCTTTCAAGACAACATCTGTCTTTACGACAACTAACAGCCGAAATCATGTTTGTTAACTTGTATTTTAACTCTAGATTTTGTAGAAATTCATGATTAATAAAACTTTGAACACCAAAACATCCATACCAATTATCATTTATTAGATTAAATTTAGATATGTAATCATTTGTTATCATAGTTTTAATATTTGTGTTATTTTGTAATTTATTTGAGATACGAAGTGTGTTGGCAACATTTTCTTTATCAGCTTCAAAGTGCCATAATGGTAAAACTTTCATCCCTATTAACTTTTCAAAAATTATTCTTTTATGGAAAAAAACACTATCGTGTATTATAACAGCATTATCAAACCATTTATTTTGTAAATAATAGTAATAAGGCAATAATTCTCCTCTCCCTTTAAATTCGCTTTGAATAATAACGACATTTCTATATTCAAATTCAGCCTTAACTAGGTCAGCATTACTATTGTCATCTATAATAATGATTTTTTTCAAAGGATAAAACCTCCTTATACATTGAACTGAGTTATTCCAATATTTATTCGTTGTTTCCGAATTAACATGTCGTGTAATTATAAAACCATAGTTTTCCATTATATTATTATTAAAATATTATTTATTGTAATAATTTCATACATGACACGGTAATTGATCAATATCAAATACTTCGACTTTAATGTCACCACTAAACTCATATACCTTAAATCCTTGACGTTCTAATTGAGCTTGAGGTGTATGATTATGAACACATCTGGAAATCATTTTATAAAGTTTGAATTCTGGATAACGCTCAACCCCGTTGTTTTTATATAATAGATTTACTCCTTTATCATCAAGACACCACTCATATATCAATTGTTTTACTGGATCACTGTGATCTATTTTTTTAATATCATCTATAACGTAATCAAAAATTGAACATGCTAATCTACATAAATCAAAACTAAAGTTGGGTTCCAATCTTGGTTTTTGCTCATTAAAGTATGGTTCAGTATTGTATTGGGTTGCTGCGTCTCCTCCCAATTGATAACTATCGCTACAAAAGATCTTTCCATTGAACTTATAAATACTTCTACCAAAGTCGATTATTTTAAATATTCTCCCAAATGTAGGTACTCTATAGTTCTTCTTCTTATAACGGTAATAAATATACTTTTTGTCAGTAGAATTATACATTACATTGTTTGTATGAAGATCATTGTGCGTAAATGAAAACGTTTTTTGATATGTAATTAAAATCATAATTATTTGCATAAATGCTGAATACCATTCTTCAGGCTTCAATTCGTTTGATAGAATAAGATTATCAAAAGTATCCTCACAACATTCCATACAAATCAATTGAATTGGAAATTTTGGTATTGTAACTTCGACATTATCGTCAACACTTGATTCATCGTCTGTGCCCCAATCATTTGAATCATCATCTTGGTTTTCATCATTGGTGTCATTGGTGTCATTAGTGTCATTGTTGTCGTCTAACTCATCACATTCATCGTCCGTATGAGACGAGTTAGAGGAACATGATGAATTACTTCGTAGTGTTGTGACCTTATCATCCTTATTATTTCCATATAATGCATCAATTGTAATTTCATTTAATTCTGATATAGTATCTGGTACAACATCAGGGGTGTCGTTTGTGTCATTGAACAAATCATCAAATGTTTCAAAAGAGTTTAATGATATGTTCAATTCCGGACTCGAGTCATATTCGATTTTTATAGGTTTTAGTTTTTTTTCTTCAGGTTTAAATAAATGATCATAATCATCAACTGTATACAATATGTTTTTATGTTTGTTAAAAAACTCGGAATCATTCAAATAATCTATATCATCAAAAATATTTAATTTGAAATCATTTTTTAGTGCTAGAAATGACCCGTAATAGTCAACACCATTTATAAATTTATATTCATGTATAAGAGAATTTGTCAAGAATAAAAACAAACCATCTACATATGCAGAATTATTCATGTCCAGAAACTTTGAATGAGTGTCAGCATTTGTTGAATTAAGAGTTGGTAAATTAAATAAATTTGGATCCTTTACATTATATTTGCCAACCAAATATTTATAAGGATCTAGTAATGGCGCCATTTTAAAAAATATCTCTCTTTCCTTAACTTTTTGGTTCTGGATATTTTTTATATGACAATTATATGTGTTTTCATCTTCTTTACAATCTACACTTGAAATATACCATTTGTGATTCAAATTAATACTATTATAGTTAGTTTCATTCAATGCTAGAAATCTATTATAAATTGGTATATAGTTTTGTGTTTTAGATAAAAATAAAGAATCAGGTTCTTCTAAACGTTTGAAAAGTTCAGAATTTTTTCTTTTTTGATAATTAACAACAATCACCATTAGCTATTCAATATATATATTCTACGTCCTTTTAACTAATATACTAAAATAGAATGCGTAAAATAAATAAATTTATATTTATGTGATTTAATAAGGATGGCATCATTAGAATTAAAAAAATTTGACATGAAGAATATCAGTTTTAAACCAAATGAAGCTAAAGGGCCGGTCGTCGTCCTCATCGGTCGTCGTGACACAGGTAAGAGTTTCTTAGTTAGAGATTTGCTTTACTATCATCAAGAGATCCCAATCGGTACCGTTATATCTGGAACAGAAGAAGGAAACGGGTTTTACGGCAAGATGGTTCCTAAATTGTTCATTCACAATGAATATAATACGGCAATCATTGAGAACATATTAAAGAGACAGAAAACAGTCCTGAAACAAATCAAAAAGGAGATGGAAACATATAAGCGAAGCACCATTGACCCACGAGCATTTGTTATTTTGGATGATTGCCTTTACGATGATTCATGGTCGAGAGACAAAATGATGCGTTTACTTTTCATGAATGGTCGTCACTGGAAGATAATGCTGATCATAACTATGCAATACCCATTGGGTGTTCCACCTGTATTAAGGACTAACATTGATTACGTTTTTATTTTAAGAGAGCCCTACATAGCAAATCGAAAGCGCATATACGACAACTACGCAGGAATGTTCCCCACATTTGAGTCCTTTTGTCAGGTCATGGACCAATGCACAGAGAATTATGAGTGTCTAGTGATAAATAACAACTCAAAATCGAACAAATTACAAGATCAGGTGTTCTGGTATAAGGCAGATAACCATAATGACTTCAAATTAGGGTCAAAAGAGTTCTGGGAATTGTCGAAAGGGTTCAACTCAGACGACGAAGATGAAAAATATGACCCTGGAAATGTTAAAAAACGAGGCGCTGGACCCAAAATTAGTGTGAAAAAGGCTACAAAGTGGTAATTCACTTTTTTACAGCGAATATTATGAAAAAATGAGCAAAATGTGAGACGGATATGCTGACATAATCTTGCTCACTCTTGAAAGTGAGCAAGATTTAAATAAAAGTCTACCAAATTCATAAAATATTTGTTGTTGATAACGAAAACAATATCAAGTTAATACTACTTAAAGATATCTATATATAGTAGATTATAATGGACGCATCATTAAACATCGTTGAACTCATAGAGAATAACCCGATAACCAAGTTATCTAGCTCATATAATGGTAAATTACTTACAAAAATTCAAGAGTGTTTCACCGATTTTGAACAACAATTGTTTGTTTCAAGTTTTTATTGTTATTTAAATTGCGACCAAAAGAATGATTTTGTGATTGATTTAGATAATGTTTGGAAATGGTTAGGTTTTAGCCAGAAAGCAAGAGCAAGAGAGTTATTAGAAAAAATTTTTATACTTAATAAGGACTATAAAAAGTTGCTTTCTTTGGAAGGAAAGCAAGATAAAAAACTTGCTTCGCCAGCAGGCGAAGCAAAAAAAACACATGGGGGGCACAACAAAGAAATTTTTATGTTAACTGTAAAGACCTTCAAATCACTTTGCTTGAAGGCAGGAACAAAAAAAGCGGATGAAATCCACGATTATTATTTGAAAATGGAAGAGATTATTCACAAAGTAGTCCAAGAAGAAAGCGACGAATTGAGATTACAATTAGAACAAAAAGACAAACAATTAGACCAAACCAAGACCGAATTAGAACAAGCCAAAAACGAAATCATTCAAGTTGAGGGAACTGCCGAACAAACCAAACGAAAAGCCGTTGAGCTTTCGATTATACAACAATTCCCTGTAAATGTGAATTGTATTTATTTTGGAACAATAGACAACAAAACAGACGATGGCTTCGAAACGCTAATCAAGTTTGGTAAGACGAACGATTTGAGGACAAGAGTGTATAATCATAGAGGTGAATACGATAATTTTATATTGGTCAATGCCTTCAAAGTTCATAACAGCACTCACATTGAAAATTTAATCAAAAGTAACAAGAAAATTAAGAAACAACTCCGTAAAATTAAGGTTAACGAAAAACAACACATTGAAATTCTTGCGTATGACGACAATACATTCACAATTGATAATTTAACACATCATATTAAGCAAATTCTTATACAGTATAGTTATGAGAATTTCGAGTTAGTATTAGAAGAGAAAGGGAAATTAGAGGTTGAAATGAATATGATGAGAGAAAAAATTGAAGCGTTGGAGAAATCAAATCTAACCAAATCCTTACTGATCGAAGAACTGAAAACAACAACTGATGAACAACAGAAACAGATCAATCTTTTTAAGCAGGAACATCAAGCGCCTGTTCTGGAAAAGGACGAACAAACCAAACGTTTCGATGAATTCATTGATTCGTGTTGTATAGTTCACAATGATGTGGAAGAGTCGTCTACTATTATGGAAGGGCAATTCCGGATCTGGAACAGAACTAAACCGTCCAAGGAGACATTTCATTTGTTCAAACAATATCTAGACACGAGATTTAGACCGAAGCGATTACAAAAACAAGATAAGAATCAAATTGTACATGGTTATGCTGGTGTAAAATTACTACCGATCGAATACAAACGAGTGAACGATATTTCGTGTGATGTTGAAACATTCCTATTTCAAGTGTGTCGTTTTTCGCCTTGTGGTAAAATACTAAACTCAACATTGCTGAACGAGTACCAACGATGGAAGAAAAAGTTAAATAAAGAGATTAAGACAGATGATATGAGAGAAATCAAGGACTATTTAAATTCTTCGTTATTTACCCAAAAAGGAACAGTTTGGGTAAATAATTCAACTAATGAGGGTTATTATGGATTATCACTTCGTGAAGACGATGAATATGAGCATAAAATTACATCAAGCACAGGAAAAAAGGTCAATAAAGTATGTATGACAACAAACCAAATCATAAATTCATGGGACACAATAATAAAGGCCGCAACAAACGAGAATATGTCGGCAGCAAAAATGAGTCGAAGTATCAAAAATAAAACAGAGAATAACGGATTTTTTTATTCAACTTCGTAAACGTTTCGTGTTTCTTCGTTTATTTTTGCGGATTGTCTGTTTCTTTTTCTTTTTCTTGGAGTTTTTCCTTTTGGATCCGCCTTGTCGACGATATCTTAATTTAAGCATTTCAGTTATAGTGAACAATTTGTTAATAGTATTCGCATCGATGTCTTCAATTTTGTTTTGGGATTCCGCACGAAAGTTGTCTATTGCTAATTCCAACGCTATTTTGCGGATATTAGGTGTAATTTTATTTGTATCAAGAATTGCTTGAACTATTAAAGGTTCTTGTATTGGGTAATCAACCGCTAAAATAAGTGCCCTACCCCCATATTCAGTTACTTCGTCGGGATGAAATTTAATTCTTTGGAGTATTCGATATAATATATCTTCGTTTACTCGGCTGTAATCTGAGACATTACGTTGTTCGTGAACAGCTTCATCCATTAATCTAATTAGAGGGTTATCCTCTTCTCTCATAATTTCGTCATCGCTCATTCTCTCATCATCTCTCATAAAATCATATTCACTCATAATTATATAATATATTTATATAATTATATTTGATTTTATTGGATAATTATTCGGTAATTAAAATATGTAATTGGTTACGCATCATAATTGGAAAAACATTCCGCATTATCACTGTAACCTGCTATTTGTTTACCAATTCTATTAGTAAAACAAAACCAATTATCTGTTAGTTGAAAACGTTTCCATACTTGATCGTTACAATAAATCCAATGTTGTTTCGTTTCGTTTAATAACGGCATCGCCCATTCATACAATTCAATTAGTTTGTCATAATAGTGTTTATTGATTAGATATCCAGACGCTGTTTGACCTTCTTTAACTCTAGTTAAAAAATCATATTTAGTGCCTTCAAATTGAAATAATCTATAGGATAACATCAAAACATCATAATCTATTTTTAATTTGAAAAAATCATCCAATTGTTTTTCAAATTCCTCTTTTGAAACTAAAAATGTAAAATCGTCTTCCAATATAAGTACATTTTCGTAATTGTTTTCCTTTGCCATTTTTATAACATTCAAATGAGACAATCCACAACCATGTATACCAAACCCTTTGGTTTCAATAGCCTCATATCTCTCATATTTTAAATCAAATGAGTTTAGTTCTTTTTCTATATGTTCTTTTCTATCACTCCTTTTATTTAAATTTATGTAATATATTTTGTTAATATTGTGTGACATAATAAATAAAATGTAATATCTTTAATATTTTATTTACAGGATGTATTGTATTCAAATTTTACTTTTTCTTTGCAAATGGTCCACTGAGTAATTCACTTTGTCCATTATCTGTTTTACCAACTACTATATTATCACCTTCGAATAACTCCATTCGAATATCAGCAGCAGACATACCGTCCTTTGTGTCAATATTATTTACACCAATCAAATTGCCTTGCTCGTCTATTGATTGTGTCAAAGTGTTACCAGATTTCTCTGCATTTTTAATGTTCTCTTCAATCGCCTTTTGTTTACTCTCCTTTACACGTTGTTCGAAAGCGTTCTTTGCATTTGCTTCATTCTTGTTCTTCTCAAGCATTAATTGATTCAACTCCTCTTCCATGTACTCTACACGACTAGTCTTGTAAGCTTCAGGATCCCAAGGCATCCACATTCCTACAGGTCCTACAAAAACGTCATGGTTTGGATCTATTTCACGTAACATCTTACACCTCAATTCGGCCTCTTCCATTGTAGGGTAAGAACCACGAATTTTAAGTCCTCGAACGCATGTTTGAAAGTTACAAGCAATTCCAAATGACTTGTCAAGCTCCTCTTCATTATTATCAATAAAGGTCTTGTATTCATCGGCCATACTTGTGTTAGACAAATTTTCTCTTTCCTCTTTGACGAAATCCTTAAAATCATTGGAAATATCGTCGAAAGATACATTGTATTTAAATGACATAAAATTCAAAAACTGTACGAATTTTTCCATTGACTTATTAAATTCCCATTTCTTTAGGAACTCTTCGAAAAAAAACAATTCTTTTTGTTTCAATATTTTTTCAGGGGATACAAATGAAACACATACAAATTTTTGACCTGCTATAGACTTGTCTTCTTCTAACAAATCCACGTATTTGGAGTTAACTTTTCCATCGACGGTTTTTCTCTCAAACCCTTGTTTCTTAGTTCCCTTTTCTTTAGAGCGACTCATTTAATTAGTTTAGCTACTTTATTTTAAGTTTTTTATCGCACATATATATTTTTTTCTTTTTATTTAATATAATGAATAGTTTAATAAATGTTGCCGAACTTGTTAGAAGAATCATTAAGTACCTTGTCGAGGGTTTAATGGTTGCTATAGCCGCTTATGCCATTCCTAAACGTTCCTTGAATATTGAGGAAATCGTATTGATTGCGTTAACCGCCGCCGCAACCTTTAGTATTTTGGACACATATGTTCCTAGTATGGGAGTCACTGCAAGATCCGGAGCTGGTTTTGGTATAGGTGCAAACCTTGTTAAATTTCCAGGCGGGTTCTAACCATATTACAGTGTCGTAGATTTATAAAATTATATTAGTATTTTAATTAATATAATTTTCAAAAATAAAATAATTTTCAAAGTAATAGTATCCTTGTAATATATGGAAAATAAACCAAACTACATTGAATTAGTACAGATTAGTAAACGCAATCTAAAAACTAATAAGATTAAACCAAAGAGTAAATCAAGCACAAGGTCTGGAAATACAAATTCTGATAAATATCTATGGCGTAATGGAACAGGTGGAAAGAGAATTAGTAGAAGGAAAATTAGTAGAAGGAGAATTGGTAGAAGACAAATAAAATCTAATAAAAAACGTAAATCAAAACGAAATACTAAACGAGGGGGGTATGTTGATGATCTTAATAGTGAGGACTTCAACGCTAATCTAGCATACGATCCAAAACAAAGAGGGGGGCAAAATATCGGTGCTGGTTGCCCAGACCCTAATTTTTCAATATATAATACAAGTCAGTTGAAACTGTTTCCATACAAACCTTAGTACGGGACACCCGTAAACCCGATTAGTACGGGACACCCGTAAACCCGATTAGTACGGGACACCCGTAAACCCGATTAGTACGGGACACCCGTAAACCCGATTGTATATTAGTAAGGAGCACAAGATTATATTGTAGGAAAAAACTCCCAATCAAGCTCTTCACATATTTGCTTCCAAATAGAGTCCTGCTCTATTCTTTTCTCTTGATCCTTTAATAATGGGAAATGCTGTAAATATTGATTCTCGCCAAGCAATTCACACAACTTATATGCTGTATAATAATAATTCAAAAAATTTACACGGTCATTAGGACAGAATTTAGAATATGGAGATTGTAATTCGACAAATAGGTTGCATAGTGTTTCTTCTAAATCTTGTGTCATGACCGGTGGTTTAATCCCTAACTTATCTTTAATAAATGGTATATGTTCGTAGTATTTATTATAACCAAGCTTTTTCAAAATCTCCTTAGTTTTATTGTTTGTTATTTGAGAAACAGAAATTCGTTCCTTTTTAATTTGTAACTTGATATTTTCAATAACATCCGGAGGGATTTGAGTTGTCTCCTTCCCTTGAAATTGAGCCAAAATCTCCTTGAAATGATTAATTCTCTTGTAAGCATAAAAGCAAACCTCCTTTGGCGGTTCTTTATAAGATGGTTTTTCATTTTCAATCAAATACGGTATACTTCTTGCACATGTATTACATATTAATACTCCCTCGTCCTCCAGAGGAGTTAGTTCACCTTTATTGCAGTATTTACAAATATTGGTTTGACATACAAAAGAATTCACATCTATAAACATATCATCCACATTACTCAAATACTGTTGAACTATATTTCTGTTTTTGGTTTCATCTACAGTATCATTTATTGTATCATCCTTTATTTTAAAGAACGTGTTGAGTAATTGATTTTTATTTGTATTTACTTGGGCACCGGTTGATATATTCTTTTTATTTTCAAAATAATCAAAAATATGTTTTGAATTGTCCAGAAAATATTCCTTTTTCTTGTTTTTACAATCCTTAATTAATTTTTTTATATCCTCTAATCGATCTTGTATTTCGAGTTTTCGTTCAATAGACAATTGTTTTTGAGGATGATCTAATTGTTTTTGTAACTCTAATCTTTCATTTTTTAGATCTGGAATTATATTGTTCTCATCTTTAGTAAATTCATTCAAAAACTCCATATGTTTGCTATCAAGGGTTGTAGCATTTTTTTTATTGTATTTGAACTTTTTATTTGTTTTTGGTTTAAATGACGGCATTTAAATATTATAAGGTTTCTTATTTATATACTTTTTTAGAAAAAGTATAGCAAAAATATACTTTTTATACTTTTAGAAAAAGTGGATTTTCTCAAAGGTTGTTTTGCTCCACTTTTTCTAAAAGTGGAAAAAGTGGAAAAAAGTGGATTTTCTCAAAGGTTGTTTTGCTCCACTTTTTCTAAAAGTGGAAAAAGTGGAAAAAGTGTATTTCTAAAGGTTATTGCAGTTAAAATACAATAATACTTTTCTTAATTTTTATTAGATGGACTTCAAAATAAAATTGGATGACTATTTAGAAAATGATAATTTAAAAATAGACACCATACAATTTCAAAAAATGACACTGTTATTCAATGCTATCGAGGACGGGTGGTCAATAAAAAAACGAAATGACTCTTATGTCTTCACAAAAAATCACGAGGGTAAAAAGGAAATTTTACATGATGATTATTTGATTTCTTTCATGAAACATAACTTAAATGTAAAAAAAATACTATGAAATCATCAAATTTTATTTTGAATCTATTTCAAAATGAACTAAATATTTTTCATTCCAAAAAATCACTATATTCCTCATTTTTACAAATATACACATTTTTTATTTCTTTCTCTCCTATACATTTTTTTAGATGTTCAAAATCAAACGATTCGTCTGCAACATCTTTTTGTAATACCCGAATCACCGAATATCCGTTTTCATTTGCACATTTCATTTTATACAAATCTTGTTGGTGTTGAAGTTCAGGAGATCGCCAATTCGCAACTTGACTGAAATGTTGTGGGCCGTCCATTTCTACAATCTTCTTGTTTTCTTCAATGACAAAATCAAATGGAAGACATCTCTTTTGTTTACACCATTCTGCCTTGAATTGTCGTTGAACCGACGGACATAATTCCTGTAATTTCACAAAGAACTTATACTCTGTTTTGTTGACACAACTGGGACACCCATCTCCCCATAAATGTCTTGTTGGGATTTGGTTAAATGACCCGTGTTCTTTACAAATTATGTTAATTTGTTCTCGATTGTTTTTGTATTTCACTTGCGAGTAATCATATTTATCACTGTGTACTGTAATTGCTTTATCTATAAATTCACTATTTGTGAGTGTAACATTATTCGCACATTTAGGACAACCACATTTTCTATTTAGATGAAAGTCTGGTATCTGTTCAAATTCTCCATGTTCTTTACACAGAATTGTAATTTTTGTATCAGCATTCACGTAGTTGACTTTTGAATAATCATATTTACTTTCGTGTATTATATTTGCTCTTTCTACAAAACTTTCGGTGCTCATCTTTAGATTTTTAGCACATTTTTGACAATTGAAATTGCTCAAATGATTTGTGGGTGTTTGTTCAAATTCGCCATGATATTCACATAGTATTATAACTTTTGTTTTCGCATTTATATAAGTTACTTTAGAATAATCATATCTGTTTCCGTGAAGTTGCCTAGCTTTTTCAACAAAACGATCGTTTTTAGTTAATTCCATATTGATATACCATAACAAAATATCCATATATCAATTTTATTTTATAAGTTACAATACATTAATATATAATTTAATTGCAATTAAATTATTTTTTTAAAAATTTTTTTCTTTAGCAAGTATATAATAAAATGGGAGGAGGTCTTATGCAATTGGTCGCTTATGGCGCACAGGATGTTTACCTTACTGGTAACCCACAGATAACTTTTTGGAAAGTGACCTATCGCAGGTACACTAACTTTGCGATTGAGTCTATTGAGCAGACTTTTAACGGACAAGCCGATTTCGGTCGTCGTGTCCAATGCGTGATTAGCAGAAACGGAGATCTTGCTTACCGCACCTATCTCCAGGTTACTCTTCCTGAGATTAACCAACTTATGGGACTTGGAAACTATTCAACTGGACAGAACACTGGTGTTTATGCCCGTTGGTTGGACTTCCCTGGAGAGCAACTTGTTGCCCAGGTTGAAGTTGAGATTGGAGGACAGAGAATCGATCGTCAATATGGTGACTGGATGCACATCTGGAACCAGCTTACGATGACCAGTGAGCAACAACGTGGATACTTCAAGATGATTGGAAACACCACCCAGCTCACCTTCATCACCGATCCCTCGTTCGCTGAGGTCGATGGACCATGCGACTCCTTGGCTCCTCGTCAAGTTTGCGCACCCAGAAATGCTCTTCCTGAAACTACTCTTTACGTTCCTCTTCAATTCTGGTTCTGCACCAACCCTGGACTTGCTCTTCCGTTGATTGCTCTCCAATACCACGAGGTCAAGATCAATCTTGATATTAGACCTATTGATGAGTGCTTGTGGGCTGTTACTACCTTGAACTGCAATGAGAATCCTTATGCTGGTCAGTCTGGACAATCCACAATTGGACGCCCTGTTCCTGCTACCATTGCTTACAATCAATCGCTTGTTGCCGCTTCTCTCTACGTCGACTATGTCTTTTTAGACACTGATGAGCGAAGAAGAATGGCCCAGAACCCGCATGAGTATTTGATCACTCAGCTCCAATTCACTGGAGATGAGTCTGTTGGATCTTCCTCCAACAAGATCAAGCTTAATTTCAATCACCCTGTTAAGGAGCTCATTTGGGTCGTTCAACCCGATCAAAATGTCGATTATTGCTCGTCTTTGACTTGCGATGCTCTTCTCTTCAAGGTCCTTGGAGCTCAACCCTTCAACTACACTGATGCTATTGACGCACTTCCCAATGCTATCCATGCTTTTGGCGGACCTGCTGCTATTGCTGCTGACAAGTACGCTTACATTGATGCTAACGGTCTCTTCCATGATGCCGGAGCTGTTGATGTTCGTGCTGGAGAAGGATTCACTGGATACTGGCACGGACCATCTAACCCATACAATGAGGTTAACATGGGTGGGCCAGCTGTTCCTCTTCCTCCTGGAGTTACTGCTGCTGACATTGCACCTCTCATTCAAGACTCTGGACCACACAACGACAATTCCGCCGTCTCTGATGCCGGAACATTCGTTCTCTCTGAGACATCTCTTGACATGCACTGCTGGGGACAGAACCCAGTCGTCACCGCTAAGCTCCAACTTAACGGACAAGATCGTTTCTCTGAGCGTGAAGGATCCTACTTCTCGTGGGTTCAGCCTTACCAGGCTCACACTCGCAGCCCTGATGAGGGTATCAATGTTTACTCGTTTGCTTTGAGGCCAGAGGAACATCAACCAAGCGGAACGTGCAACTTCTCTAGAATTGATAACGCAACACTTCAACTTGTCCTCTCAAATGCTACGGTTGAGGGAACAAAGACTGCCAAAGTCCGTGTTTACGCTACCAATTACAATGTGTTGAGAATTATGAGTGGTATGGGAGGGTTGGCGTACTCAAATTGAGCGGAATGGGTTGGGTTATCGTATTTATTTATATATTACTTATTATTAAAACTACTTAAATAGAACTATATTATATTAAATATAATATGGATGAATATAACCCGTTTTCTCTCAGTTATTATAAAAAAAATGAAACTGTTTTGTCGTCAGAATTGAAATGTAAATATTCAAATATGAAACCTATTTATTCAACAGACGAAATTTTATTGTGTGGGGTCATTGAATACAATAACAAAAAATATTTAGTTGACTTAAAGGATAAAGATAGAATTGTAAATTTCAATAAAAATTTTGTGTTTGCAAATGAAGCTGATATTTATCCATCATATTGTTATAATTATAAAAGATTTAGTTATTTAGATTTTGTATTTGGTTACAATCGAGAATCAGTGTGTTATGAATTTAAAAACCAAAACCAATTTGATTTACGTCGAAGTAATGTAATGATTTATCACTCATACAATAAAAATATTGTTGAAAAATACAATGTAATTGAATATATTGCAGGTCATTATATGACGATAGGTCAAGACGCAAATATAATGAAAAATCCTATATGGAAAATTAAAGAAAATGATAAAGAATATTTATTAATGTATTGTGAAAAGGATACAATTTGTAAACTTTGTATTGAAAGCTATCAAAAAATACTGGATTATGAAAAAAATGATAATTGTGGTAAAAAAATAACATGGTTTAAATTACAAAATGGCTATATTATGGGTAGTAGTGATTTATATATCCATCAAATAATTACTGGGTGTTATGGTAATGGCAAAGGAACTAAAAATATTAGCGTAGATCACATAGACCAAAATCCTTTGAATAATACATTAGAAAATTTGAGAATTGCTACAAGAAAAGAACAAGAACAAAACACAAAAGGTATTAAACCAGGAACAAAGAGAGAAAGAAAACAAAACGCAATACAACTGCCAGATGGAATAACTCAAGATATGACAAGAAAATATGTCGTGTATTATCATGAATGGTTAGATAAATCAAAAACAAGAGAAAGAGAATTTTTCAAAGTGGAAAAACACCCAAAACTTGATAAAATATGGTTTACATCAAAATCAAACAAGGTCACAATTCTGGATAAGTTAGCACAAGCGAACAAAGTTGTAGATGATTTAGAAAATGACATATATCCATTAAAAGAAGAACCAAAACTACCCAAATATGTGTCCTTGGTTGTAGCAAGAGAGAAACCACATTTGGTGTATGAAAAAAGAGTAACTGACAAACGGTTAAACGTAAAAATGGTATTGCCTGATGAGTACGATTTACACGAACAATTGATTATATTAAACGACAAAATTAAAGCAAAATACGAGGGTGAGAATATATTAGAAGATTAAGTTATTATCGTTTTCAAAAACGGTTAGGATTTAGCCAGAAAGCAAAGGCAAAAAGAATATTAGAACAACAATTTATTATTAATAATGATTTCAAAGTTTTGCTTTGCCCAAATGAAGAACAAACAAAATCGCTTTTGTTGCAACAAAAGCAATTAATCTATGTGAAAGGAGGTCATAATAATTTCATTTCGTTTGAAATGAAATTATGAATTGGAAAAATAATAAATTAAATATTTATATTTATAAATGAGAAAAATATTAAAAAAGCAAACACTCCTTAGTAAGAAGAAAACAATTAAAAAAAGGAAAACTATTACTAAGAGGAAAACATTAAAAAAAAGAAAATCTCTTACTAGGAGGTGTAAAAAAGGGGGTGAAAAAGATATTTGTGCGGTTTGTTTAGAAGATTTCACTAATCCAAATGATGATATAACTTTAAGTTGTGGTCATACATTTCACAAAGGCTGTATGGTTTCTACTTGTGAATCGAGTTTAGAAAAAACCGGTAAATGTGGATGCCCGTTGTGTAGAAAAGAACTTACGACTGGAGAAATGAATGGATTGGGATTTTTATCAACTCCCACATTTGACTCAACATTTGATCCTTCTTTGGGTATCATGGATAATAATCTTTCTTTGGATACCATGGAAAAATTTACAGTTTATGTAAATAATAAATTAAGAGTGCCTACAACGTCACCAATTGTATTAAGAAATGTATTAGATATTTTTATTGGTACAGATAACTTTCCTAGTGACCTTATTGGAAAAATAATGGTATTTGATTTACAACGAATATCAAGTAACTTAAACGGATATCGATTTATAGGACTCGTAGAAGACACACCTAGAGATAGAGGAAACAAAAAATATTTTGAATTTAAATTTAACGATGAAGATGAATACGAAAATATTCCTATGGAAGTAGTTCAAGTTTAGAGCAATGCGCATTTTAGTGAGATATTGAGTAGAGCTGAAACTTCGTGAAAAAGTGGATAAAAATGTTAAAGTAATGTATATGTTTCAGTTTTTGTATAAGTTTTTGGATTATAATCTAGGAGTGAATATGACATATGAAATCAAGTCATTTGTAGGCACATGTTCATATGCGCAATTACAAAGACTTCCAATACCCAACTATACAATTGAGGATTATGAATTAAAAATGGAGACATTGATGAAAAAAAAGAAGGAGCGGAAATATACAATGTAATGCTAGATTTTTTATTATTATACACCATTTAAGATTTCAAACCACACAAAATGTTAGGACCACCAATCCGGACGATCAAGATCATACTTTAATCGATCATTATATTCTTCTCTCATATCCTCATGATATTCCTCTGAATTATAGTAATTTTCTTCTTCTACTTGCAGTTGTAAATATTCTTTACACCTTTGATGAATTAAATCCGCACGCCTGCGGATTTATTTTTTCAAAGTGCTACCCATTCAATGGTATAAGTATTTCATAACTTTGTCAAAAATTATGAAAAAAATCTGTAAATAAAAATATATTTGAAGCTTACCATTACTTCGCTTTTTGGCTCCACCTTTATCCAGCGAAGCTTATGAAATGTGGATTCCGTATCTCGCAACGACCACCCCAAAAGGTCTCTTCTCATTAGATGATTGACATCTGTTTTCAATAATTATATAATCGTGGCTAGGGTTCGACATGCGGAACTCATGGTTCACATATATATCATCATCTTCGGTTTCAGGGCAAATATCCTTGAAATACTCGTGAGCTTCCGCAAAATCGGTAAAGACTTTGCTAACAGGAGTCCACATATCGCTAGGATAGCTGTTGCAGCCATATTCGGTAACAATGAATAGAAACATTTTTTGTGTATTACACAAAAATAAATTTTATTTCAATTTTTTTAAATTTTATAAAAAAAAATGAAATACATTTAATATAAATTTAATGTATTACAAAAAATAAAATGTCTTCAAATTCAGTTCAATTTCAAGTTAAATTAGCATACACTCATCATGTACGAATGTATGAGTTTCGACCAGATACTACTATGGAGTCATTAATTGAAATAATACAAAAAAGTGCATTTAATGTGTTTGATCCATTCATAGATCAAACATTATTTAATAAGGTTGAAGTGGTTGAATCTGGACAATATAACAATATCCATGGATTTAATCCTGAATTAGCACCTGCATTAGAACCGAGTGAAATTACAATTAGAGAAAAATATGAAGGCCGTTATAATCAAACAGCATTCTATATTAGGTGTTTACAAATATAAAATGTATACAAAATACGTTTTCATCACAATTATATTTGTATCAATATAATATATTTTTTTTTACGAATCCTTCATAATCAGGTGGTAAATATTCATTATGATATGCCGAAATCTTTGTAATAGAAATGTTATTGCGGTCAAATAAATCGTTAGATCCATTCATTCGAAGTTCAATTTTGGTCAAATCGGTAAATTCACTATTATTGAACTCTTGATGCGAAAAATTCATAATTTTATTCTGTATAAAATACTTGTCTCCGAAATAAGATAAATGCCATCCTCCCTTTTTTATCACGGGAGTATTGACCAACCATCTACAGTTTTGACAAGATAATGAATTTTGTGTGAATATACCAAATGAAACAATCTTTGGGAAGTGCCATTTATCTTGAAATTTCGAATTCAAATTGTAATAATATAAATCCATCTCTAATGTATTTACAGTGACAATAATTTCACCAGTTTTCACTTTTGAAAGTGTGATTGGGTCTGGGATTTCGTCCAAGTCTGTTATTGTTATAACGTCATGTACATCCAAATCCAATTTGTTTATCCCACGTTCAATGCAGTTCCTATGGAAATTTTCGTTTGCCCATTGTTGGTTTTTCGAACAGTCTATATTCGGATACTTGAATGGGAAATCTTCGACGATAATATGAATAATTTTGTTTTTGAATTTTGAAAATGAATCAGTGTTCTTGTTCAACTCATAAGTGCAAACTTTTTCTTTTCCTGTATGTGTATGTTTAGACTCAACTATAACAAACCAATCAACGATATGATCCAGAACATTTAAACGGTAATTTAACAAATCCAGCTCATTGTAAAACATGAAACAATCAATTATTTTCATTCTAATTAATTGTTTGGTATTTGCTTTTAACTTATTTGTTGTAGTATAGTATAATTAGAAATGAAATATTTATTACACCTTTCCTCACTCTCCGCTTATAACGCCAATCAATGGGATCGTTATAAGCGGAGCGGAGAGTGAGGAAAGTGCTCCACTTTGCGCATCTTCAATGTGTAAACTGTAATGTATTATATTTAAGAATTTATAGCCGGTGTACCAAGTTGAAATTAGTTATTCGAATGTTTTCAAATATTCAAACTGTCTAAATATTATAATTATATTTGTCTATTGTAAATACTATATCATCGTAACGATTTTTGTTTGGTCTTAAGTCATACACTTTAATAAATTGTTTTAATTCTTCTGGCACTTCCTTTCTGAGAATATCAATCCACTCCCAAGACTGAATATCTTCAATTATTAATATACCATCTTCTGTCATTATTTGTGAATATAAATTTATGAATTTTTTCATACTTTCTAAAGTATGCGGACCATCATCTAACATAAAATCACATTTTATATTTTTATTTAAGAAATTAGTAGTAAAAAAATCATTATTGTATGCATCAATTGATGTATGTAATATAATTTTTTCTTTATTTCTAATTCCGTGCCAAACATAGTTTATATCCATTATATCCAAACCATAAACGTTCGCATTTTTAAAAAAATCACTCCATAATTTTATACTTCCTCCAGCACATATTCCTACTTCTAATACATTTTTAGCATTGTCCTTTTTTCCTTCTAACAATTTTTGATAGAGCTGTAAATACGAATGTACTGTATTTTTATCAGTCCTTGAATCATCTACTATATCTAATAAATTCATTATATAAATTATAGTAAGTAAATTTTATATAATAAACGCAATAATTAAATGGTATAATTTACACATTTGAAGGTGCAAATCATTAAATGCAATATCAATGATTGTCTATATTTTTATTCAACACAAGCAACCTCTTGAAGTTTATATTCCTTATTTTCCCAACTATATTGTTTGCTATTAAACAATAAATTCATATTAATAATTTCAGGTTTTTCGGTATCTGAAGTAAATAGTTTTGTAATTTGTTGATCGTCCCTAAACCGCAATGTGTAGTTCTGCTGAATATTATTTCGCCCAACACGACCCATCGCCTGTATTAATTTCTCCTGTGTCAAATTGAGGTCCTTACTTATATATCCGTGACAGAACTGGTAATTTGTTCCATAGATATAATCACTCGACGCTATTATCATATATAGTTTTTGTTCATCCGCCAACTGTTTCATTATCTCGGTATATTTAATATTGTCATGATTTATGAAAACTCCAATACCCATCATAAGTAGCACTTTCCACGAATCTTCGATACCATTTAACAACATAATTTCGTTCACAATATTGTCTTCAATGTTGCTTGTAAACGCATTTGTAGTATTGAACTCCTCAGCCCATTTTGCTAGATGATGGTGTTTATTTGGAACAAATGTATCATTTAATGTAGCAGGTTTAATCATTGATCGAATTGACGTGATCTCATTTGTAATTTTTGCCATATCTCCTTTATTTACATGTTCATCTGCTGAATCTCTGTTGATTTTCTTAAAATCCTTAGTTGATTTATTGCGTCCTTGAATTTTAACTCCACCATTGACAGCAGAGACACTGTTCTTCATTGTTTTTTCGGCTTGTTCTTTAATAAATTCGAGATTATTTTCAAGATCATTTAGTTTCTCGTTTAACACGTTATTGTATTCAATCTTTTTCATTAATTCATCCATAACTATAGAAGGAATATTAGATTGTTGAATACAAAATTTCGCTATTTTTTCAATTTCATCCGTAATGAATATAGTTGGACCATCTGTTAACGTATGAGAGTCCTTTGTAGTTACGTAAACTCCAGCTGTTCCAGTATTATCACCGCTACTTTTTGGCATCTTATTGCCTTTTGTATCAATCTTGTTATTATATGGAATTATAGGAGTTCTTTTAAACGTGCTATGAATATTACTCCAAACATCAGGATTTAGATTCTTCAGCAATTTTACATAGTATATTTTGATATTCTTCATATTGATATCGTCCAAACTATCAAAATGTCTCTCTAGTATCATTTTATTATTTGAATAGTTATTTGTATTTATATACGTAATGAATTTAACAACCTCATTCAAATCAAAATATCGCAAAATAGTCAGATAATTTTCACAATGAGTTGCAATTTTGATAATTTCATCGTAATTGTCACTCAAATAATGAGGTAATACAACGTACCCATTTTTATTCACGATTGGTATTGATTTTTTACAGTCGTGACTTACTATGTTATGCACTTCGGCACCAATAAATTTATCTTTGAAATCA
>Ga0247843_1000799_pt1 | contig 70636 bp, 56 predicted proteins | sample LaCruzMarch2017__FD_192420 | JGI IMG/M metagenome (GOLD analysis project Ga0247843, IMG submission 192420) | Freshwater microbial communities from meromictic Lake La Cruz, Castile-La Mancha, Spain - LaCruzMarch2017_8m | ecosystem: Environmental > Aquatic > Freshwater > Lake | place: Spain...
TCGGCGTCGGAGATTTTTTTTTCATACGAGAGGCACATGGCGGGAATGTCGTGTGCCATGCCGTCGGGAATGTGGGTGTGCTGCGGGCGGATGTTCACATGACGGAAGAGATTTTTCTCCATGAAGGCGTGGTAGGATTGAGGGTGCTCTGGGGCAACGCCCACGTATTCATCGAGGTTGAAGGTCGTGATGCGCGACCAGTCCAAGTCTTGCTCGATGAGGCTGCGGTAGAGTTGAACGGGTGTGCCGCCGGTGGCTAGGCCGAGCACGGCCTCGGGTCTACCCGCAATGAGGCGGGCGATGATTTTGGTGGCGACTGCGGTGGCTTGCGCGGGGTCCGGCTGGATGATGACTTCCATGGTCAGCGAAGGATTTGCGCGGAGAGATTCGTGCGGACGTCCGCCGCGAAACGGTCAATATATCCGCAAATATAGTTGACCGGGTCGAGCGAGTCATCGTGCGCTAGCGGAGTGAGATCGATGCCCAAGATGAGGCTGGTGGTCTGGTCGGAGGTGCGGGGGTTGTGGAATGTGGCGTTTGCGGAACGGCGGCCGGCAATGGCGAGGTCGTAGCGTTTTCCTCCGGAGATTTGGGAATCGAAGACGCCGTTGAGTGCGGCGGCGAGATGGTCATGTCCACTCACGTCCATGGTGAGTTTCTCGTCGTCCAGCATCCAGTCGAGAGTCCTCCAGACCTCGCAGCCCCAGACGGCGCTGGGGCGTTGGTCGCGAGGCAGGGAGCGGATGGCTGCGAGGAGGGAGGCGAAGACACCAAGGTGGGTGCGGTGCTTGTCGGCGGGGTTGTGGGTGTAAACAATCCGCGGCCGGGTGGCGCGGAGAATCTCGGCGAGGTCGTCCTTGGGCCGGTGGTCTTGGGGGTTGTTGATCTCAGCGCTCGAGTAGCCGAGTTGAATCATCGCGCCATAGTGGCCGATGACGGCGGCTGTATTTTGCTCCGCGCGGCGGATGCAACCGAGGTCGGAGTCCGTGCAGCCTGCATATGGTCCCGTGCGCGAGCTGCCATGACCGTTTGTGCAGGTCACGCCGCCGAAGCAGTGCTCGGGATCGGAGAGGCCGGCGAGGATGCCGTGGTAGGCCATGAATTCGAGGTCATCCTGATGGGCTCCGACCCCAAGGTGGGTGATGCGCTCAAACGCAGCGGGGACGGGCATTTGGTCGGGGATAAACAATTCGCATGTGGAGAGGTGGAGATTCATGGCGGCGAGGCATCCTGCGGGGTCTCTATAACGAGCACAGATTCCTGCGATTTGGAAAGCGCGAATGCCGACAGGTCGCTTGTTTTGACGGGTTGTTCGAGGTGCATCGAGGGCCGTGGCGATGGCGTCACTTTTGCAGCGACGAATCGGCCGGATGGCCCGACCGGCGCTTCCCAACCAACAATCCCCCCGCACACACAGCCACCCATGAGCCTCACCGCACCACGCGAAAACGGCGAGTGTAGCGCACCCATAGAAAACCAACCAGAGCACCTCCGAGATGGGCTCCGTTCCCAATATTGCCGAACCAACCGGTGATCACGAAAAACAGTGAGACTCCAACAAGAATAATTGCCAGCCACATCGCCTGCATTCGCACCGGAATCACAAAAAAGATCAACGCCGTGATGGGCATCCTCGGATACATCGTGGAAAAAGCGGCCACCAGCCCACAAACAGCTCCGGAAGCCCCAATCAAGGTCGGGCCGGGGCTCAGGAAAAGCTGCATTAGGCCGCCTGCGATCCCCGAGGCGAGATAGAGCAGCACAAAGCGCCGCACTCCCATGACGTGCTCAAGAATGTTCCCTGCAAACCAGAGCCCGACCATGTTCACCAGAAGGTGGAGCAAATTCGCATGAAGAAACTGATACGTCACAAACTGCCATATGTTCCCGCGTGACAACCCTCCGCCACTGAGACCAAACAATGCATCCACCGCGGCCTTCTGCGGGGTGGAGAGAAGCGCCATAAAAACGAACACCAGCACATTGACCCCGATGAGCACCTTAACTGCTGTGAGCTGAACTTTGTCGAATCTGTTAAACACCGGCAAAACCTAGCGACCCTCCGCCCTGTTGTCCACAGCGTCGCCCCGCCGCATTCGCTCGATCGTGGCGGTCGTGGACTTGCCCGCGACCATCTCCGCCAAGACCACACAACCGCCGTTGGCCTCGACAATATCCCTCCCGCTCACGTAGTGCGCCCAGTCGTTCCCCTTTACCAAAACATCGGGCAGGATTTGTGAAATCAAGTCGCGCGGCTCGTCCTCGTTGAAAATCACGACGGCATCGACAGAACGCAACGCCGCGAGCACAAAAGCCCTGTCGCCTTCGGCATTCACGGGCCGCGCCGGCCCTTTGGCGCGGCGCACTGAGGCATCGCTGTTCAAACCGACCACCAAAGCATCCCCCTGAGCCCTCGCGAAACGAAGATACTCGACATGCCCCCGATGCAGAATGTCAAAGCAGCCGTTTGTAAAAACCAGCCTCAGCCCCAGGCCGTGCAGGCGATCCCTCTCGGCGCGGGCCTCGAGGGACGTTAAAATCCTTGACTCCGCGGCGCCGGACGCAATTGACGCCTCAAGCCGCATGGAAAAATGCCGGCATGGTTTCCTTCGCCGCCTCCCCTCCCGAGCGACGGCTCTGCTCCACTCGGCGGAGGTAGAAATCCAGAGCCTCATCGGGAATTCCGGTTATTCGCGCCTTCATAAACTCCGCCACGGCCTTGTCCCACTGCTTCTCTCGGAAGTGCAACACCCCGGTCCAGAAATGATCCCGGCTCCTCTCCCTCTCGGGCGACAAGGCATGTTTCGGTGCGAGGATTTCGTAAATCTCCACACGCTTCCTGCGGGCGGCCACCTTGATGATCTCGATCGGCCGCACCTCCACAGATTCCGATGCTGGAGTGTAAACATCCGGCCCGATCAGGATTCGTGCACCATACGTGGAACTGGCCGCACACAAGCGCCGCGCAAAATCCACCGCGGGCCCGGCTACGCTGAAGCTCCCCAGACGTCCCCCGCCAAAGACCCCGGCAATCACATCCCCCGTATCAAGGCCCATCCGCACATCCAAGCGCCGCTGCCACCGTGCGTCACACTCCTTGTTCAATTCATCGAGCCGCATCGCCAGATCAATCGCCGCACGGCTTGCCCTCACCGCGTGGCGCTCGTCCGCAAGCGGCGCACCGAACACCACCCGAATGCATTCCCCGTTGCACTCGTCCAAATACCCGCCGGACTCCACCAAATAATCGGAAGCCGTTTTCAAATACAAATTCGTGATCGCCGTGTAGCCCTCCGGCGGCAGCAACTCCATGAGCTCGGCATGGTTTTGAACCGCCACCACCAGCACGGAGGCATTCACCACCCGGCCGGGGAAATCCACCGCCACTCCCGAATCCACGATGGATTGGAAGGCCGTCTTCGGCAGTCTCTGTCCAAAGAGACGCTCCAAGAGTTGCTTTCGCATTCCTTGCTTCGTCCTCCCCCACCCCATCCCGAGCATGAAGCTGAACGTCACAGCCGCTGCCGGCCCGAGCGGCAGAAAATATCCCCCCCGCAACGCCAACACCATGGCCCATGAGCAGAGCAACGCCACCGAGGCAAGAGCCACCACCCAACGCAAGAACGGACGGGTAATGTCCACCGAGGTCCACGCGATTCCAAACGCGAACACGAGCACAAGCAACCACGGCGCGCCCGGTGCCGGGCGCCCGTCCATCGGGATTCCGAGCGCTTTTTGCAACGGGGCATCAATCAACTCCGGAAGGCCGGTGACCAACAAAAGCAACGCCAGCGCGGCGCTGAGCGCGCCAATGACAACGCTGACTTTAAGGTTTCTCATTTTCTTCTTTGGTGCGGTAGGAGGCCACGACCCACTGGCTCAACACACGGTCCGGAGCCTCCACCGCCTCTGCGGGAATCACAAACTCCGACTGTCCGCTGTTGCGCGCGATCAGGCCAAGCCCGAATTGATAATCCTTGAACAGGCCCTCGCACAAGTCGCGAGCAGGAATGTTTTTTTCAAACGCAACACGCAGGATCGCCTCGACCGCTTCGGGTTCGAAGCGCAGAGCGAGTCCATGCCGCCCCCCGAAGCGCTCCGCGAACTGTTCGATCACCATCCGCTGCGAGCGTCTCGCCTCCTCTTCTCCCGCTTTGAGCAGGGCCTCGATCGTGCGCGCGGGGTCGTCCAGCACGGCGGGAGTTATCTCCAAAGCCTTCACCGCTGTGCCGGGCAACTCGTATTTGAAATCCCTCATCAATCGCTCGCACACCGTCATCAATCCACGCGCACCCGTCCCCTCCTTGGCCGCCAGCGCCGCGATCCGGCGCAGCGCCCCGTTCGAATACACCGCCTCGATCCCGTAGGCCGAGAAGGCGCGCTCGTATTGACGGATCAGGCTGCCCTCCGACTTTTTCATGATCTCGTAAAGATCCCCCTCATCCAGGCTCTCGCACACCACGCGCACCGGCAACCTCCCCACGAACTCGGGCTCCAGCCCATAATCCACGAAATCCCTCGTCACCGCCATTCGCAGCAACTCGCCCCGCTCCGACACCGAGGCCGCGGGATCCGCACCGAATCCAATACCCGACTTCTTCAGCCGCCGCGAGACGATCTCGGACAGTTTGTCGAACGCTCCCGAGACAATGAATAAGACATGCCTCGTGTTGATCGACTCCCTCGAGACCTTGCCTCGTTTTTGAAACTCCAACGCTGCCTGGATTTGGCCCTGCAGATCGTTCCCCCCCTTCAGGGCGACCTCCGTTTCCTCCATGAGCTTCAGCAATGTTGTCTGCACCCCGCGCCCGCTCACATCCCGACCGACCGCCTCCGAGGATGTTGCGATCTTGTCGATTTCATCGATGTAAATGATCCCGTATTGCGCCAGTGCCGTGTTGCCATCGGCCTTCTGCACCAACTCGCGCACCAAATCCTCGACATCGCCGCCCACGTATCCCGTCTCACTGAACTTCGTCGCGTCGGCCTTCACGAAAGGCACGCCGATCAGCTCCGCCACATGTTTGACCAAATAGGTTTTCCCCACGCCGGTCGGGCCCGCGAGAAGCACATTCTGCTTGGCATATTCGAAGACTCCGCCTTCCTCAGCGCGCGAGGACATGACCCGCGCCGCATTGTAATGGTCGCACACCGCGATCCCCAACACCTTCTTCGCCTCATCCTGCCGGATCACAAATCGGTCGAGATGTTTTTTGATATCGCGCGGGGCAAGATTGAAATCCCGAATCGCCGCGGGCACGCCACCGTCTTTTTCCAGTGGCGGTTCCGGTTCCTCCGGAGCCGAACCGGGCGCGGCAAAACCGGACCGCAGCAACTCGTGCAAACGCCGCTGCATCTGCTCGTGAGCAGGCAATACAGGATCACTCATTGCCAACCTATATCCACTACGCACCGTCCCGCTGCAAGCCCTCGCCATGCGATTGACATCCGGCCGTCCCTGCGCAGAATGCCCCGTTCAGCACTCCAACACCACACCACTAAAAAATTACCATGGCACTTGCAACCGGCACCCAAGCCCCCGACTTCTCACTCAAAACCATCACTCCCGGCGGACCAGTCGACTACACCCTTTCCCAACACCTGGGCAAAAAACCCGTTGTCCTCCTTTTCTTCCCCCTCGCCTTTACCGGCGTCTGCACGCAGGAACTCTGCGACGTCACCGCTGGCCTCTCGAAATACGAGGACCTCAACGCCGCCGTCGTAGCGATCAGTGTGGACAGCCCCTTCGCCCAGGACGCATGGGCCAAAAAGGAAGGCATCACGATCCCCCTCCTCAGCGACCTCAACAAGACGACGGCCAAAGCCTATGACGTCCTCCTGCCCGACCTGCTCGGCTTCGGAGCCACGTCCGCCCGCGCCGCCTTCGTCATCGATAAGCAAGGCGTCATCCGCCACAGCGAGCAGACTCCCACTCCCAAGGACCTGCCCGACTTCAACGCAATCGCAGAGTCGCTCGCCAATCTCTGAGACACCCCAGAATCTTCTTGTCACCCGGCACGGGACGTGATGTCCTTGGCCCCCTTTCCGCAAAAACAGCGGATTCCCTTTTTATATGGCTAAAGAAATCGTAGGACAGATCAAATTGCAAATCCCCGCCGGTGCGGCCAACCCCGCCCCGCCCGTCGGCCCGGCCCTAGGCCAACAAGGCGTCAACATCATGGCGTTCTGCAAAGAATTCAACGCCGCCACACAGAAGCAGTCCGGCGACATTCTTCCCGTGGTCATCACGGTCTATAAGGACAAAAGCTTCACCTTCATCACCAAGGCCCCGCCGGCCGCCATCCTCCTCAAAAAGGCCGCTGGTCTCGCCTCCGGTTCCAAGGAACCCAACAAAATCAAAGTCGGGAAAATCACTAAAAAACAAGTCATGGACATCGTCAAAATCAAGATGAAAGACATGAATGCCCGCACCGAAGAGGCCGCCTTCCGCACCCTCAGCGGCACCGCCCGTCAGATGGGGCTCGAGATCGCAGACTAGGTCCCCGGGCAGCCGCCACCGCGCGACAGCGCCCAATTCCCGTCGAAGAAACACGCCGCCCACGGCGTGTTTTTTTGTGCCCTCGCCAAGACGCAGGCGTTGACTGCACTTGGGTCGGGGCGGAGTGGGGCTGTGCCTCCGGGGAGAGTGGCGACCCCTTTGGCAGCGAGCGGCCGGCCATGCCCCGCCGACCGGGGTTTTTGAGAAACCGGCCCGAGGGTCAGCTTTTGCGGCGGCAACGCAGGAGGACTATCCCGGCGGCAATGGCCAGAAGCGCCACCGGTGTTGGCTCTGGAACCGCAACGATGTAGCTCAAAGTTCCATTGGTGCCGGTGTAAATGCCCAGAACGCTCTCACCGAGCACGGTATTGCCGCTGATAAATGTGGCGGAGTCGATGGTAACATCTGTCCAGACCGCATCGCTGAAGGAGCCATCCGGGAGGACGGTCACCGATGCGAAGAACGCCCCCAAGCCTCCGCCCGGGGCCAGAATGGTGTAATCACCAGTCAGGTTGAATCCCGTGGCCGTAATCGTGATGCCGTCAAAATGAGAAACAATCGAGGAGAGGGGCGCATTGTTGTAGTTGAATGTCTTGTAATTCGTGATGAGACCGGTCGAGGCATCGTAATTCGCCAGATATCCTTCATCCAAACCCTCGGAGGTAACATCACTCAGACCGCCGGCAATAGTGTAATCCGTGAGCGAGTTCTGCCAGATTCCATAAGCGGTGACACTCTTTGCACCATCCGGATCGGCAATGCTTACACTCGGGTTAAAATTCGTCCAAGCCTCGGTCGTTCGGTTGTAGATAAAAGCGTTGCCGGTCGCGAGGTTCGTGTCGTAGTTGCCCACCACGAGACTCCCCATATTGCTGTGCGCGATGGTGTTTATCAATGTGCCGCTTGTGACGAGCGGAGTGGCATCAATCTGCGTCCATGTTCCCGCGACTCCGTTGACCGGGCCTTGATAAATCATCCCATGATCCGCCCCCGGTCCAGAGGGACTCTCGGCATATTTGTAACTCCCGACGGCAACGATATTGCCCTCGCCAATACTTGGGGTGAAAAGCGAGGTATTGGGCCCATAGAATGTCGAACTCGTCACGCTTTGGCCGATAAATGTTGGAGCGAAGGCCACCCAACTGGAGACCGCCGCGCTTGTGGCACCCGCCAGCGAGCCACTGTAAATCGCCGCAGAGGTTATGCCCGCATCGGTGTAACTGGCGGTAATGACGACATCATCGGTTGTCGAACTGCTGGAGCGCACACCGGTCACCACGACCCCCGGCACAGGGATGGTAAAATTGTCGGAGGCCACTAGCAGAGTGCCACCTGGCAGGAGAAAAGAAAGGGAACAAACCAGGAAGCGTTTCATAGGGCGCCACCCTCCTCCACATCCCCTCTATAGCAATAGAAATCGGAGAGCCGGATTTTCAGACGGGCGCTTTGGCTCTGTGCGTGGGCGCCTGGAAGCTCTGGAACTGTCGGCAGCGCGAGTGTGATTGCGGACTCCAGCGGAGCACTCGCGCGCGGCGAGCCGTCGCGCAGGGTGTGTGAACCGGCAGGCGGCAAACCGCCGATTCGTCCCAAGCCCCGGGTTTGCGCTTTCCGGCATGGCGGCTTTCGGCCACTGTTGCGCGCATGCTGAATTATATTTGGCTCGGTCTCGTTCTACTCGCCGTGCTGCTAGGCGGCTTTTCCGGCCAGTTGCAGGAGGTCACCACGGCCGCCTTCGAGGCCTGCAAGACGGCTGTGATCTCGATCGCGCTTCCCCTTGCCGGAGTGATGGCCCTTTGGCTTGGGTTGATGAAAATCGCCGAGAAATCCGGATTGGTGAATCTTCTCGCCCGCGCGCTGCGCCCGCTGCTGCGATGGCTTTTTCCAGACATCCCCGTGAACCACCCCGCGATGGGTTCCATGGTTATGAATATGGCGGCAAACATGCTTGGACTGAGCAACGCAGCCACTCCGCTCGGGTTGCGAGCCATGCAGGATCTCGAAAAACTCAACCCCAATCCTGGGACGGCCACGAATGCGATGTGCACGTTTCTCGCGATAAACACAAGCTCGGTCCAGCTGATCCCGGCAACCACCGTCGCCATCCTCGCGGCCGCCGGTTCGACCAACCCGACTGTCATTATTGGCACCGCATTTTTTGCCACCTGCTGCTCGACCATCGCCGGCATCCTTGCCGTCAAATCCTTTGAGCGCCTCCCGATCTATGCGCTCCCTCCGAGCGAAAAAACCAAGACCACCGCTCTGGAAATGTCGGAGGATTTGCCGGAGGCCTTCGCAAAGCCCAAGTGGTGGGGAACGCTCCTTCTGTTCGCATTTGCAGCCTCGTTCCTCTTTTTCGGCTGGCAGTTCATTGATTCCCGAACCGAGCCGCGCGGGCTCCTCGTCAACATTGTGGAGGCTGTCTCCTACCTTGCCATTCCCTTCCTCATTGCTTTCTTCCCGCTCTACGCCGCGCTGTGCCGGGTCAAAGTCTACGAGGAGTTTGTGGAGGGCGCCAAGGAAGGCTTTCAGGTCGCCGTCCGCATCATTCCTTATCTCGTCGCCATCATTGCCGCAGTGGCAATGTTCCGCGCCGCAGGCGGCATCGACATCATCACCCGGGCCATCGGACCGGCACTCGCAGCGATTCATTTTCCAACCGAGCTCCTGCCGCTCGTCCTCATGCGCCCGCTCAGTGGCAGTGGGGCAAATGGCATCTTCGCCGAACTCGTGCAAGCAAACGGCCCAGACAGCCTCATCTCAAGAATGGGAGCCTCGATCATGGGCAGCACGGAAACGACCTTCTACGTGATCGCTGTCTATTTCGGCTCCGTGGCCATCCGCCGCACGCGGCACGCCGTGCCGGCCGGACTCGTCGCCGACTTCGCCGGAGTCGTCGCCTCGGTCATCATTTGCAACCTCGTATTCGGAAAATAAAGGATTCCTCCACGGCTCAGCGGGAAGCGCGGGTGGGCATGCGCCACATCGAGACGAGATCTGCACCATCCTGCGCGCACTGCAACGCCATCCACCCGTGTTTCAGGCTGGATGGCGTTTTTGTTTGCCGACATCACGTTCAAGGAACGCCGCGAAATTTTTAATGGACCGGGATTTCCATAGTGCGATGCTCAGTGCCCGGTGATTTGGGGAGGTGGATTTTGAGAATTCCATCTCGGAACTCGGAGGAAATGCCTTTTTTTTCAGCACCCTCCGGCATCGCAAAAATGCGTTCGAAGGCTCCGTAGCTCCGCTCCACGCGGAGAAAGCGATGCCCTTCGGTCTCTTTTTCCTGTTTGCGCTCTCCGGCGATCCGGATCGAGCCATTTTCAAGCTCAACCTTCACGTCCTCTTTGCGCACCTCGGGAAGTTCCGCTTTGATGAGATATTCCTTGTCAGTCTCCTCCACATCCACCAAGGGACTCCACTCGCTTGTCCCGAACGGCTCCTCAAAGGTGCGCGGAAGAAGGGAGCCGGGAAAGAGAGTGTTCATCCTGTTCCGCATGAGTTCAAATTCCCGAAGGGGATTCCATTTTGTCAGTGTATTCATTGAGTTTGTTTCTCCGGTGATCATTTTTTGTTGAGCGGAAGAGGAGGTCACCGGAACTCCCGCATCCTTCTGCAAAAGCGGAGCCTCCATTGCGGGGCAGCCTCGACAGAATGTTGAAGTAGCCCACGCACGCCAATTCCCCAATGGGGTGAAATCCCCAGGACAAGACGGGTGGCAGCTCCCCCTGCGACAGATCCTCGACGCAGGCGGACGTCGGTCAGGATTTCGTGGGCATGCGCAAGGCGTCGGCAGCCTGTCGGCGCAGGGCGGGCTCGTCGAGATGCACGCCGATGAGGACGGCACTTGGAGGTGCGGTGGGACTCTGCGGCAACTCGGCGAAGCGAATTTCGGAGTCGAGTTTCTGAAAGGTAAACCACTTGCCCGGACTGTCGACGAGGCGGGCGACGCCCTTGGCACGGAGCACCGCGGGCGGCAGGGAATCCAGCCAGGCATGGAGATCCTGTGCATCCACGGGATCGGGGAGTTCCAGTGCCAGTCCCACAAAGGCATGGGCGAGGTGGTGGAGGTTGAGGTGCGGGGGGCAGGCTGGCGGCTGGGCGATCTCGCCGACCAGGCTTGCGAGGAACCGCGGGAGAGCCGCCGCAGAGGTGGCGACGGCGGATGGGTTGAAGGAATGAATCGCCGCGGACACGGAGGCGAGGCGCTCCGGGGTTTGCGAGTCCGTGTGGGTGAAAATGAGGTGACTGGCTGTCGCTGCCTGGAATCGCTCGAGTTCGTTGTGCCAGTGGCGGCGCTGCCAGCGCTTCACATCCACCATGGTGATTTGAAGGAACGCATGAAATCGGTCTCGCAGGGATTTGCTGGCGAGCAGGTGGTCGAGGAGAGCTGCGGGATCCGAGGTGCCATTCACCTCGACGAGCGCGATACGACCAGCCGCGGACGGCATTTTCACCAAGGCTTCAACCAACTCATGAATCGAGTCGCAGCACACGCAGTTGCCATTGATGGGAACCACAGGCCGACCGGCTTGAGTCAGGCGGGATGCGTCGATGCGGGCATTCCGGTAGTCGTTGATGAGCACGAACGGCGCGAGGCCCTCGTTTTCCAAACCCGGAAGCAACTGCTCGAGAAGCGTGGTTTTTCCAGATCCGAGAAAGCCGGTGATGAGAACAAGGGGTGCGGTGGGGGAGGCCGGGTTCACTCGTCGGAGGTCGGGCTTTCCAGATGGGCGGCCAAATCCGCACGCAGGGCCTCCTCGTCGAGATGCACGCCGATGAGAACGAGGCAGGGGGACACCGGTGCCGCGGGATGGAACTCGAACGCCGTGGCTCCCCATTTGTGCTCGTCCGTTCTCTCGACCAGAAACAAATGCCCAGCCTCGCGGTCAAAGCGGGCGACGCCTTTGACCCGGAGAATGCGGTCGGGAAGATTTGAAACCCAACTCAGCAAGCGTGCGCGGTCGACGACATCGGGCAGAGGGAACTGCGCCCCCAGAAATCCGTGGGCGAGGGCGTGGTCATGCTCGTGGTGGGGCGACTCGTGCGGCAGGAGCGCTTGGACTGTGCTTCTCGTAGGGGCTTGAGGCAGGTTGGCCAGGAGCGAGGAAAGAAAACCGGCATCGATGAATCCCGCATAGGGATTGAGTGCATGGATGCCGACCATGACTTTTTTGATGCGGTTGGGGTCTTGATTTTCCTCGTGAGTGAGGAAGACATGGCTGGCGGACTGGACCTGCATGCGTTCGAGCGAATTGTTCCAGAGTCGTTTTTGCCAGCGGCGGACATTGACCACAGCGACATGCTGGAGGGGCGCGAAGCGATCCTTGATGGCCCTGTCGAGCAGAAGATGTTCGATGAGATTGCCCGGGTCGGATGTCCCGTTCGCCTCGATGAGCAAATGCTGTGCGGGTTGGTCGGGAAGGTCTCGCATGGACTGGAGAAGCTCATGAATGGAATCGCAGCAGACGCAACTGCCGTTCACGGGCACGACCAAGCCGTCCGGCAAAGCAAGGGTCGAGGCATCGATGGCGGCGTTCTCGTAGTCGTTGAGAATAACACGCGGGGTGAGTCCGTTGGCAATCAGGGCGGGAACGAGACGGCGCAGGAGCGTCGTTTTCCCCGCGCCGAGAAAACCTGTGATGAGTAGTGTAGGGATGCAGTTCATGGGAGTGATTGGGCTGGAGTTTCGTTACATTCGGGACATCGCTGGGGACAGTGGTTTTCTCCGATCCCGTGGAGATTCGGCGCTGAGCGGTGCGGGAGCGGGCGATAAAAGCCAAAGCAGGAATCGGTAGAGAACATCCCAATCCATTCTGGCAAAAAAACGAGGGTTTTCAGCGCGGCCGAGCATGTATTTCTGCTTGGAGTTGGACGAGAACCTCGCTCTCGATTGAACCTGGGGCGAGGTCGTGGACTCGATTGGCGAGGCTGATAATACGAAGCTCAAGTTCGGCGAGTTCCTGCAATAACGGTCGTTTGCCGATGTGGGTGGTTCCGTGATGCAGGCGCGGCAGGAACGTGGCGATATGCGGGCCGAAGGTTGTGTAGCAGGTGGGACACCCAAGGCTGAGGCTCTTGGCGAGGCGGTCTTCGGAAAATCCACACGAGGGACACGAAATCACAGGCTTTTCCTCATTGCCCAATCGCGGGCGCGCGGGGTGTGGTGTGGGTGGCGAAGAAAGGACTCGAGCCATGACACGCCTTCCTGCGGCGCGAGCCATGGTTTGCGATAGCGGCTGCTGCCTTCAGTGAGAGCGGGGTTTTTCTCCAACCGTTCGAACCCCGAGGCCACAAGGAGGTTCCCAGCGGGATGGCGGGCATCACAGCCCCAGAATCCCATGAATTGGGTGACGCCCTTGCAGAGGTCACCCACAAGACTCCGCCGACGGGAAGCGGGTTGGGAGAGGCATTCGGAAATCACTGGGGGCGACCTCCTCGATATACGGCGCGATTTCCAAGAAACAGACTTGCGGCATAACACAAAATCAGCACCCCCACATTCGCTAGAACAATGGTTGGTCCGGTGGGAAGATCGAGTTGGCAGGAGGCCACAACGCCAAGAAATGGGGCGGCGAGTCCGATGACGGCGGAGACTAGTAGGAGCGCGGCAAAGCTGTTGCTCACAAGCTTGGCGGCGGCTGGTGGAATCACAATCAAGGCACTCAGGAGAAGTGCTCCGAGCATTCGCAGGGAAACAACGACCGTTGCCGCTATGAGAATCGCAAAGGCGTAGTTCAGCCAACCGGTGCGGATGCCACGGGTCTGCGCGAGTTCCGGGTTGAGTGTCGAGAGGGTGAGCGGACGCATTTGTAGGAGGAGAAATCCGCCGACAACTAATGCCAGAATGGCTTGGCGGAGGATATCCCCCGGCCCGTTGGCGTAGATGCTTCCAAAAAGAATGCCGTCGAGGAGCCGGTATTTTTGAAGCCAGGCGATAATGATGACGCCGAATGCCACACTGCCGGTGAACGAAAAGGCGATGACTGTGTCCGGCCGCAGAGTGGTGCGATGAAAAAGCCACGCCATGAGCGAGGCGAGTCCGATACTGAATGCCAATACGATCAACATGGGATCGATCGCGAGGCCGGTTTTTTCCTCCAAAAGAAAGCCCAGCGCCACGCCGGTCACGGCCGAGTGTGCGAGGGAGTCGCTGAAAAATGCCATCCCTCGCAGCGTGACAAAAACTCCCAGGAGGGCGCAGGTCGGCCCGAGGATGCAGGCGGAGATGAGCGCGTAGCGGATGAATTCGTAGGACCAAATCTCGGAGAGGTTCATCGGGGAAGGGGTTCGGCAGGCTGGAAACTCCGCCATGGATGCACAGTGGCGCCGTAGGTCTGGGCCAACAGGTGCTCGGTGAGGACAGTCTGGGGGTCACCCGCAGCGCAGCAGGTTTGGTTGAGGCAGCACACTTTCTTGGCGAGGTGGCTCACGAAGTGAAGATCGTGCGAGACAAAGACCACCGAGAGCGAGGTGGCGCGGTGGATTTCCTCCAAGATATCGCTGAGGTCGTCGCTGCCACGCCGATCCACGCTCGCGGAGGGTTCGTCCAAGAGGAGAAGCTCTGGCTTTTGAAGGAGAGCGGAGGCGACCAGAATCCGTTGAAACTGCCCGCCGGAAAGGGTTCCCAACCGCTGCCCGAGCAGGTCTGCAACATGCAGACGCTCGAGCGTGTCGGTGATTTCCCGTTTTTGTTTCCGTCCCACTCCGCCGCACCAGAAAAACCTCGCCGGATGGTTGACGGTGAGAAATTCCCCCACGGTGATGGGAAATGAGGTGTCGTAAGTGAGGTGCTGCGGCACATAGCCGATGCGAAGTGCGCCGGAGGGCTTGAGCACGCATCCGGCAGTTGGCGGAACAAGCCCCAGAATCGCTTTGAACAAGGTGGACTTGCCACCGCCGTTCGGGCCGATGATTCCGACCATGTCACCCTGGTGGACATCGAGGTCGAAATCACGCAAGGCCCAGTGGGAACCGTAGCGCACTCCAAGCCCCTGGATTTGGAGGAGCGGCTTCCGGCCGATGGCAGCGGGAGCAATCATCAATCACCCTTGCCGAAGGCCTTGCGAAGGGACTCGAGATTCGCGCCCATGCGGTCAAGGTAGGCGGTGGGAGTTCCTTGTCCGACCTCGAGTGTGTCGAGTTCGGAAACCTTGGCCCCTGTCTCGCCGGCGATTTTTTTCAGGAGTCCGGGGGCGTATCCGTTCTCCGCGAAAAGGACACCCACTTTCAGGCTGCGGATTTTGTCGACGAGGGCGGCGAGTTGCTTCGGCGTTGGATCCTTCTCGGGGAATTCCGAGATGGCGCCGACATAGTTCAGCTTGTAGCGGGCGGCCAAATACGGGAAGGCGTCGTGGAAGGTTACGAGGTTTTTGTTCGGAAGCGGAGCCAGGGTCGAGCGGTAGTCGGAGTCGAGGGCCGAGAGCTTGGCCTCGTAGACCTTCCCATTCTCAGCGTAAGCCGAGGCGTTGGAGGGATCGGCTTTTTGAAGCGCGGCCACAATGTTGGCTGCCTGTTTTTTTGCGATCACAGGATCGAGCCAGATGTGGGGATTTGCTCCGTCGCCGTGGTCGTGATCATGCGCGTGCGCATGGGAGTGCCCGATCTCGATCTCTTCGGGGCTTTCGACGAGTTTGATCCCGTTCGAGGTATCGACGACGACCAAGCTTTTGTTTCCCGACTTTTTGATCAGTTCGCCCAGCCATTCTTCGATGCCCGCACCGTTGATGATGAGCACGTCGGCATCGGAGAGTTTTTTGACATCCGCCGGGGTGAGTTGGAAATCATGCGGACCGGTGTCCTTGGCAAGCAATTGCTTCACATTCGCGTGGTCGCCGGCGATGGCGAGGGTGTGCGATTGGACCGGCAGGAAGCTGGTGACGATATTGAGTTTTTCGGCCTTGGGAGCCGGTGACTGGGCCATGGCCACAACGAGTGTGGCGAAGGCGAGGAGCGAGGAGGTGATGGTTTTTTTCATTTGGGTTTTCCGGCGTTTAATTTGATGGGCTTAGAAGTTGATTGCGAGGCGTCCGCCGATGACGAACGCGTTGCCGAGATCCCGGGTGCCTCCGGGATTCATGATGTATTGAATGTCAGGCTGAACGACGCACCACGGGGTGACTTGGCATTGGTAGGTGGCCTCGAGAACCATCTCCGCTCCGACGCCGACTGATCCTTCTTCAATGAGCGAATTGCGCGAGGCGTTGCCGAGTTGGGCGTAGCCAAAAGCCACGCCGAGTGTGTCGTCACCGCGACCGGGGATCAGTCCCTTGTAGGTGAGGCCGGTGTCGAAATAGAAATTCACGAAATTCCGATCCTGCGGAGCGAAGGCAAAGCGGGTGAAGCATCCGAGACCTTCGGTGGATTTTTCAATTTCGACGGGGCCCGTGAAGGATTTTGCAGCGCCCTTGGACTTGCCGGCGGGAGCAGGCATCTCAACGGCCCCCTCGCGGTAGAGCATCTGGTCGAGGATGAAGTAGAGCCCGTAGTTGCCGCTGTCCGTGCTCTCCGCAAGCGTATCGGCCAGTTGGCCGGTTTGAATCCAGATGCCTGATTTGGCCTGGCCGGGGAGACCGGTTTCCTCGGCGGCGTGGTTCCAACGGACTTGTGCCTCATTGAGGAAGAGAAATCCATTTTCCCCGTCGAGCCTCCAACGGAAGCCATGGCGATTGACATCCTGATCATAGACATTCCCTTGGAATACGGCTGACTGGAAGGTGAGCCAATCGATGGGATTCAAGGCCAGACGGGCGCCGAGAGTTCCCATGGGAGATCCGGGACCGCCGGCGGGCAGGTTGGTATACAGGAAAGCGGGCCAACCGAAGGTGGCGTTGATAAATGTGACGGCGTAATCCGAGAGGACGAATTCCGAGTCGGCGGTGAGTTGACCGAGGCGCAGGGAGATTTTGTCCTCCCACACATTTTGCTCAAACCAGAGTTCCAGCATGCGGAGGGTGTTGAAGCCCGCGATATTCGAGATCGTCAGGAAATTCTCCACCAGATCTTCCGAGGCATCACGACCGCTGAGCCAGAACCATGTGGTGCTGACGGTAGCTCCGCTCCAGCCGATGGATTTTTCCAAATCCAGCTCGAGTCCGAAATCGAGCAATCCGGTGTAAACGGCCCCGTCTTTGAGACCACCTGTTGTGTTTCCCCAGACCTCGGCTGTGTAGCCGCCAAAGATTTCAACGCCGCGATCCTGCAAGGCCGTGCGCGTGCCGAACCAGTTGCTTGTGACGCCGTCGGCCTCGGTCCAATTCGGCACAGCGGGGTCGTTTTCAAGATTCTCGGGATCGGCCCATGCCGCCAATGGTGCGGCAAGAACGGCTCCGAGGAGGAGGTGCTTGAGACCTATTTTCACGGTGTGTTGGTTTTTGCGAGCGGTTTAGGCGAGGCAGGATTGAAATCCGTTTGTGAGGAATTCGCGGTCGAGGTTGCGGCCGATGAAGACGAGGCTGTTCTTCCGCGGACGCGCTCCCCACGGGCCTCCGTCGGCGGCATCGAAGAGCATGTGGACGCCTTGGAAGATGACGCGGTTCGGATTTCCCTCGAGAGAAATGACGCCTTTCATTCGGAAGATGTCATTACCCTGCTCGCGGAGGAGCTTGGACATCCAGTCGTTGACTTTGCGCGGATCGCATTCCCGGTCGGACTCGATACCCACGCTGGTCACAGTGTCATCGTGTTCATGGTCGGGCTTGTAGGCGACGGCGAGAAGCGGCTCGGCGGCAGCGGCATTCGGGCAAACGCGAAAGTCGAGTTCCTCCGGGTAATGCTCGGTGAAGGCTGCGTAGAATCCCGCTTTCGGAACCTCGAGGTGCCAGGTCATAGAATCCCCGGCGAGGATCAGGTCGCGACAGGCAGCATCACAAGCGAGTCGGGCTCCAGGGGCGGCCTCGGCAGATTCCTCGGAGAACGCACGGACGGCTTTCTCTCGCGCCGTGGCCATCGCCTCTTCGGTGGCGGCCTCGACAGAAACCCAACAGATTTTCATCGAGGGATCCGGCTGCTGATGCGCTTCCAGCCTGACCTCGCCAGCGGGAAGTTCGAAGATTCCACCCCATTCGAACGGGTATTCCGGCTCGAGAAACTTCGGATCGATACTCATGGCGTTCTCGAGATTGAAGCCGCCGATATCGAGGACCTTGTCGATCTCAATCACCGCATTACGGGTTCTGTGGAAACGGGCGACGCCGTTCATTCCCTTGATGCGCGCCTCCAGGCGGTCGAGGTCCGCTGTGGGAACGAGATCGGTTTTGTTGAGGATGATGACATCCGCGAAGGCGACTTGTTCCTTGGCTTCGTCGGAGTCGTCGAGGTGTTGCCAGATGTGTTTGGCATCCACGAGCGTGACCACTGCGTTGACATGGAAGTTTTCACCCACTTCGGGATCGACGAAGAAGGTCTGAACGACAGGCCCAGGATCGGCGAGGCCGGTGGTCTCGATGAGGATGTGGTCGAACTTGTCCCGCATCTTTCCAAGGCGGCCGAGGATGCGAATCAAATCCCCGCGCACCGTGCAGCAGATGCAGCCGTTGTTCATTTCGAAAATCTCCTCCTCGGCATCAATGACGAGTTCGTGGTCGATGCCGATCTCACCGAATTCATTTTCGATCACGGCAATTCGTTTGCCGTGGTTCGCGGTGAGAATGTGGTTGAGGAGCGTGGTTTTTCCGGATCCGAGGAAGCCGGTGAGGACGGTGACTGGTGTGCGATTTGTGGTCATAATATTCGTTGGTTCAATGTTCGTGTTCGTGTTCTGTTGGCTCAACAACCCACTCTGGAAACGGGTCGCGGAACTTGGCCCACCTCTCCTCGCCCATGGCGAGTTCGCGGTCGTTGAGCAGACAGGCTTCCAGTTCAGCGAGGAGTTTTTCCTTTTCGAGATCCTGGCCGATGAAGACGAGCATTTGGCGACGGTCGCCGTGGGGTTCCTCCCAATCCTTCATTACCGAGCGCCAGGTCTCGTCGTCGTCGGGCCAACTAGATTTCGGCGTGGCGGCCCACCAGAAGCCTGCGGGGCGGTATTCGGCGCTGCCGCCGGCCTGCGACCAGAGGCCGATCATGGTGTTGCGGCTGGCGAGCCAGAAGTAGCCTTTCGAGCGGAGGAGGCCGGGGCGTTCGGTGTGGATAAAATCCCAGAAGCGTTTGGGATGAAATGGCCGACGCGCGCGGAAGACGAAGCTGCCGATGCCGTATTCCTCGGTCTCCGGCGTGTGCTGGTTGTTCAACTCGCGGATCCACCCGGCGGAGGCCTCGGCTTTTTCCATGTCGAAGCGGCGGGTGTCGAGGATGGAGGCGAGGTCCACGCGGCCGCGGATGCTTTCGAGGATTTCCGCGCCGGGGTTGAGGTGGTGCAGGATGGCGCGGAGTTCGGCGAGTTGCTCGGGGGAGACGAGGTCGGTTTTGTTGATGATGAGGGTGTCTGCGAATTCGACCTGATCGATGAAGAGGTCGGAAATGGTGCGCTCATCCTCTTCGCCGAGGGCGAGGTTTTTTTCCTTCAGCGAATCGCCGGCTTCGTAGTGGTCGAGGAAGTTCGCGGCGTCGACAACGGTGACCATGGTGTCGAGGTGCGTGAGGTCCTGGAGGCTTTTGCCGTTCTCGTCGGCGAAGGTGAAGGTTTGCGCAACGGGGAGGGGCTCGGAGATGCCGGTGGATTCGATGAGGAGATGGTCGAAACGGTTTTCCGAGGCGAGGCGGGAGACTTCCTGGAGGAGGTCGTCGCGGAGGGTGCAGCAGATGCAGCCATTGGTCATCTCGACGAGTTTCTCCTCGGTGCGGCTGAGTTCGGCGCCACCGCCGCGGACGAGTTCGGCGTCGATGTTGACTTCGCTCATGTCGTTCACAATGACGGCCACGCGACGGCCTTCGCGGTTGTTGAGGACATGGTTGAGGAGCGTGGTCTTCCCGGCGCCGAGGAATCCGGAAAGGACGGTGACGGGGAGGCGTTTCGGGGTTGCGGGTTGGTCGATGGCAGTCATGGCATTGATGGTGGTTCGGTAAAAAAAGGGAACACCCGCGCTTCCCGGTGCAGCGGCCTCACCTGCGCCTCACGCGCAACTGACACCCCGTCGGCGCGGGCGATCCGAGTGAGGAAAATAGAGGGCCGCTGCGTTTATGCAAGTCATTTGCATTTTTAACCGAGGACCAGTTTCGCTCCAGCGATCACGAGGACGACGGCAAGCAGGATGGCGATGCCGCGCGAGGGAAGGTGTCGGCTTCCGAGCCGCGAGCCAATGAAGCCGCCGACGGCGACCACGACGGCGAGAGGCCAGGCGAAGTCGGGAAGTTCGCGGCCGCTTTTCACATAGCCCGCAAGGCCGGATGAGGAATTAACAAGAATGAAGAGCGAGGACACCGCGGCGGCTTCCTTCACTTTCGCCCAACGGCAAAACAGCAGGATGGGCGTGAGAAAAATCCCGCCGCCGGTGCCGGTGAGGCCGGACAAGAATCCAATGCCCGCGCCGGAAGCCAAGGCGGTGGGGCGCGCGGGGCGGGCGATGTCGGGCGGGTCGTCCTTCCGGCAAAACAGACGCCAGGCGGAGAACCACAGGACGAGGCCGATCAGGATTTTCAAGTAGTGAGCGGGCACAATCAGCCAACCGCCAAGGAATGCTGCCGGAACGGACAACAGCGCGAACGGCCAGAACAACGCCCACACAAAATGCCCGCCGCGCCACCATTGGATGAACCCGATCGCAGCGACGAGAATGTTCAGTGCCAGCGCGGTCGGACGGATGACTTCAATGCCCAGGCCGAAGAGCGACATCACCGCAATGTAGCCGGATGCGCCCGCGTGGCCGACCGAGGAATAAAGAAGAGCGACAACGAAAATCGCGGCGGCGAGGAAAAGGACATGTTCGTTCACGGTGTGTGGATGGGTTGAAGGGAAAAGAGGAGTTCGCGCCCGTTGGCTTGGTCTTGGCCCTGCTCCGCCAGCACGGCCTGCCTTGCGGGCAAGAGCAGGAAGTCGGCGAGGCATTTGGCTCCATGCGGGTTGGTCGACACGCTTGGCTGGCCAACTCCGCTTGCGACAAGCCCGTTCGAAGCCGGCAGTCCACGAGGCTGGAGTGAGGCACGTCTTAAGGCGACATGATATTGTCAGTTGTGTGACAGGACAATGTCAGTCATCCCATAGATTTTTACACAAGGGTTATTACCGGCACACTCGAGAATCCCACTTCGACCCGGAGTGCCCTCCGATGCAGGGATCGCCAAGGAGTTTCCACGGACCGAGCGGCGACGGGTCGTCGCCACCACTGTGCGATCCACTGGCAGCAGCCTCGGCTTTGGTGGCATAGGCTTCGGCGTGACGAGCGTGCGCGGCGACGTGGGCGGTGGCTGCCGCATGACCTGCGGCTCGGGCGGCAAAACGAGCGGCGGGATGTCCGGCATCGCGTGCAGCGGCGTGAGCAGCGAAGGCTGCCACGCGCGCCTCCTTCATCGCCAACCGGCCCCGCGCCCAAGCGCGCACCGCCTCGATGGCTCTGCGTGGACGGTCATCATTCGGATGCATGACCTCAAAGTGCGAGAGCACACGCGCGGCGGAATCGGCAGCTCGTAGCGCCAATGTGATGTGCGCCTGCTTCTCGAGTCGTTGAGCTGGAATCTTGGTCATGGTGCAGAGCGGCCTTACAGCGTGCCGACGGAGTAGTCGTGGCTGTCTTGTTCGATTGGGGAAGATATTCGAGATGGAAACCTATTGGGACGGTTAATTATCCACCTGATGCACGAGGCGTCCAGAGTCATCAAAAAATGCGATTCTCAAAGTGGAATCCGAGTTTGCCGTGACTTGCACAAATCCCCCCGATGGCTCGGCGTAGAGAAACGGCTGTTTGATCACGCCCTTGGGGTCGGTGGATTTTGGGTCGCCGGGCTTGATGCCGGCGATCGCGTTTTCGTCATTGAGCGCGCCGACGGAAAATTCCTCCACGCCGATGGGATGGATGCTGTGGTATTGCCAGTGGCGGTCGCCGCAGAGGATGAGGACATTTTTGATGTCCTTCTTTTTCAGCCATTCAAAAAACGCATCCGCCTCGGCGCGGAAACCGGCGGGGTTTGTGTGGTTGTCGCTCTTGCTCGCGCGGTCGGGGCCAACCATCGGCGTGGGCGAAATGAGGATTTTCCATTTGGCATCGCTCGCCGCAAGGGTGCGCTCCAGCCACTCGCGCTGTTCGACGCCCCAGAGCGATTTGTCGGGACCGTCGGGGGATTTGTTGTCCGAGCGGTGATCGCGGCCTTCGAGGAACCAGAGTTGGACATCCTTCGAAATGCGGTGCGTGCGGTAGTTCGGAGTGGACTGATCGCCGGCGGGGTGGATGGGCATCTGCTCGCGGAAGAGGCTCATGCCTGTGGGAGCCGAGGGAATTTTGTCGCCGGACTGATCCGCATCGTCGAAACGGAAGTCGTGGTCGTCTTTGAGCCAATAGGCGGGCGTGTTGGCGAAGAATTCGACCATGCGCGGGAAGCGGAATTGCTCGTGCCACTTCTTTCGCATCTGCGGGAGCGTCTTTGCGGGGGCCTCCAGCGGAAAGCTGTAGTAAACGACATCCCCTGCCCCGATGAAAAAGTCGGGTTTGAGTTTTTGCATCGCCGCGAGGGACGGGTAGCCGAGTTGCTTATCTTCTTCACTCGCTGTCACTGGCCCTCCGCCGTTCGAGACGCCGGTGGTGAATGCCAAGTAGTTCATGCAGCTTCCGACCGTAAAGGAAACGCTCTTGGCTTCAGGATCGAGGGTCTTGAAGGAACGCGGGGGCCCCTTCCTGCCATCGTCAAAAACCAACCGATAGAAGTAGCGCACGCCGGGTTGGAGATCGCTCAACTTGGTGCGGATGGTGAAATCGGAGTCGGGTGTTGCGTCGATCCATGAGGTGCATTGGGCATCGGCGAAGTTCTCGTTTTTGCCCCACTCGAAGCAGGCCTTTCCGGCGATTCCGGGAATATCACCCTCCGCATCGAGCGCAGGTGCTGGACTCGCCGTGAGGCGTGACTGGAGCAACACACTGTTCGCTGTGACCTCGCCAGCCATTTCCCCTTGGGCGTTGTGGGCCAACGGAGGGGCCGGCACGACGGAGATCGGCGCGGTGAAACCAACCGGCTTGTCTCCATCACTCTCAAAGAGAACACGCACCGGGCGGCTTCCGCTGCCCGCAGGGAAGAAAGCCACGAGCGGCGCATTTTCAAATTCCGATTTGGAGGCTGCCAGCTTGCCATCGATCCACACCTCGGCCTTGCCGAGCAACCCGCCGAACTTCAAAACCCCGCCGTCGCGTTGCAGGCTGGAAAATGGCTCGAAGCTCCCGGAGAACAAGCTCCATGCCCCTCCATTGCGTGTGAGCGGAGTCCCAATCGTGACGCCCGCCCAAGAGTTCATGTCATTGCGATCCGCTTTCATCAGGGGATCGGGCTTCGTTGCGAAGCCCGGCGAAGCTTTCCAGCGCTCGATGCGTTGTTCGTAGCGGGCGGTGGGAAACGCGGGAGACGCTCGGACCGCTGCCACAGGGATTTTGATTTCAGCAGGCACGAGGCCAGCGGACTCAGCACGCAAGATGACACCGCCCGAACTGGCGAGGCGGGTTTGCAGGATGACTTGCGCGAGGCCGTTGAAGAGCGAGCGCTTGTCGCCTTTCTGCGGCTCGTGGCAACGCGGGTCGCCATTGCCGAGCCCAATGATGTCCGCAGGGCCTTCGAGAGAAAACTTCACCACATTCATGGCTGTCGGAACCTCGCGTCCCTTGGGGTCAACCGCGCGAGCGGTTACCGGCATGGCATCCTCACCGTCGCCAGCGAGCGATTTCCTGTCAGGCAGAAGCTCGAGCGCCACAGCGTGCCCCGTCGTCTCGACCAGTTTGCGCGAGACTTCACGGCCGTTCTTTTTTCCCACAGCCAGCAACGCGCCGGGTTCATAGAGCACATCCCAATGAACCATCTCGAGGGGATCGACCGGTTTTTCGCCGAGGGGTTTTCCATTGAGGAAAAGCTCAACAGAATCCGCGTTGGAGAGGGCCATTACTTGAATGCTCTGCCCCTCGCGTCCGCTCCAGTTCCAGTGGGGGATCAACTCGAGCACATCGATGTCTTTCCGCCATTGGGCTTGGTGAAGGTGGAACGCGGATTTGGGGAAACCGCAGAGGTCCATGATGCCGAAAGACGAGCTGGCACTCGGCCACTCGAATGGCGTCGGCTCGCCCGCGTAGTCGAAGCCGGTCCAGACAAACCCACCTGCAATGAACGGCCGTGTGGCGATGGCCTTCCAACCCTCCCGGTGCGTGGCGCCCCAGCGGGCGGCATAGGTGTCGCGCGAGTCGGTCGTTTGTTTCTCCATGCTACTCTCATACTCGCCGCGCGTGATGAAGGCGGAGGTGTCCTCCGAGCTGAGGATCGGCAGATTCGGATACAGCTTGTGAAAGGCATCGTATTCCTTCTGGTGGTAGTTGAATCCCATGACATCGACTGCATGCGACACATTGAGCGGAGTGAAATATCCCCCGCTCATTGCCGCAGTGACAGGCCGAGTGGTATCGAGGCGCTTCACTGCAGCCACCAACCGGCGGGTCATTTCGTAGCCGACCTCGGTTCCTTGGAACGGCTCCTCGTTGAACACCGACCACATAAAAACACTCGGGTGGTTGCGGTCGCGGCGGACCATCCACTCCAATTGGCGAATGTATTCTGGCGAGGCGTTGAAGTTCCGGACCTCGTCCATCACCAGCATTCCCATGCGGTCGCAGACATGGAGGAGCTCGGCGGCGGGCGGATGGTGCGAGCAACGAATGGCATTCACTCCCATTTCCTTGAGCTTGCGGATGCGAAATTCCCACATCGCGTCGGGCATCGCCACACCAACGCCTGCGTGGTCCTGATGGACACAGACGCCTTGGATTTTGAGCGGTTTGTCATTGAGGTAAAAACCGGTCGCGGCATCAAAGCGCAGCGTGCGAAATCCCGCAGGCGTGACCGTTTCATCCAACATCCGCCCGCCATCTTTCAAAACTGTTTTCACGGAATACATGGTCGGCGAATCCACCGACCAGAGGCGGGGAGTTTTGACCGCCAGAGTGAGCTTGGCGGTGGCCTCGCCAAGGGCGGCAACCTCACAAGACTGGGAGGCCGAAACCACAGCCTTGCCGTCGGGATCGAGGAGAGTCACCTCCACTCGGGCCTTGGCATTTTGCCCACCCGAATTCCCAATCGTGACCTCGGCAGGGATAGACCATTTGCCATCCTTTGAGCGCACGGGTTGCGCGAAGACGCCATCGGTGACGATGTGAACAGGCGAGCGCTTAACCAGCCAAGTGTGCCGGTAAATCCCCGCTCCTTCATACCACCAACCCTCCTGAGCTTCGTCATCCACCCTCACAGCCACGGTGTTGAACTCGTCGCCGTATTTGAGCAGCGGAGTGATGTCGGCATGGAACGAGGTGTAGCCGCACCAATTGCGGTGCACGACCGTTCCATTCACCCACACGGTGCAGTGTGTGGAGACGCCGTCGAATTCGAGTTCCAAATGCTTGCCGCGATCCGCGGGATCGACCTGAAAATGCCGTCGATACCAAGCGAAGCCGCGCTTGCGGTAGCCTTGGGCGATGTTCGCATCCTTCTCGATCGGCGACTCGGACGCCCAATCGTGAGGGAGATCAACCGGCTGCCAATGCGAGTCGTCGAAGGCCTGGGCTGCCGCTCCAGAAGCGGCTCCGGCCTTGGCGCTTTGATAGGTGATGTCATGGCCTATCACCTCAGGAAACGGAATATCTCCCTTGTGGAAGAGCCACCCTTGGTCAAACGAAAGTCGCTCACGGGAGGGTTCGGCGGCGCCTAGCGGCAGAAGCAGGGCGAGGAGGAGAACCAAACAGCAGGGCGCGAGCTTTTTCATGGGTTGGGCTGGGCGATTCTGGCGAGCGTGTAGGAGTAGGTTTGAGGTTGGTTGATGGTGTAAATCTCCTCCTCGATCGCTTGGATTCGCGCGCGCATGACCTCTTCGTTGCCGCTTTCCTTCAAATAGGTCCGCGCGGTGGTGATGTAATATCCCGAATTCGCCCCGGGGTCATTTTTCTGGGCCTGCTTCTCGGCGATGAATGCTTCGAGTTTGGCTTTCACTCCCTCTTTGTCGTTCAGATCCACGCCGCGGAGATGCTTCATTTCCACGCGGCGCAGCATTCGGATGGTGCTGCCCAGCGACTGATGCTCTTTGCAAAGGCTGGCGATCTTTTGGGCGAGGACGTTCTGCGGTGTGGCGGGATTGGTGGCGAGGTTGACTCCCTTCTCCAGATCGCTCTGGGAGTATGTGCCGACATCGGTGCCGTTGATTTTGAGCGTGTAGTTGCCCGCGGCCAGGTTGCGAATTTGGAGCACTTGCTGGTTGAGACGGTCCATGAAGGGAACGAGGTCAAAGGCCGCTTTGGCGTCTTCGATGTGCGGGAACGGCAGGGCCATTTCCTTGTTGGAAAAGTTCAGTCCGGCGGGAGTGACCACAAGGTTCGACGCCTCGGTGTTTTTTTGTTCCAGCACCTTTGAAGTCTTCGCATCAATGGCAAGCCGCCACACATCCTGCGGTGCGCCGCTCTGATCCAAAAACAAATACGCCATCACCAAATGGCCCATCGGGCCCGGGTGAATGCGGTCCTTCCCGATCAAGGTGAGCTGCGGATCGGCCTGCTGGCGCTTGGTGTTGATCTCATTCATCGGATGCCAGAGATCGACGACTGGCGCGTTCTGCCCCTTCGCGAATTCGAGGAGGAAATCGCTGCACTCCCCGAGTGCCGCGTTCACGCCCCGCATGCTCTCCACGGTCGACTCGAAGTTTTCGTCGTAGATGGTCGGAGTGATGAAAACCTGCCGCACTCCCTTTTTCGTGAGGGCATCGGAGATTTTTTGGACATTATTTTTGAATCCATCGATTGCCTTCCGCTTCGAGTTTTCCGCGTCTGCGGGAACCTTGGTCTGCGAGTAGAGGCCACGGTTCACATCGTTCATCCCCGCGCTCAGGGTTGCGACGGTGGCATTATTGGAAAACACATCCTTCTGCAGGCGACCCATCATGCCCGATGCAGAGTCGCCCGAGATGCCACAGTTGATGAACCTGAGACGCATTTCCGGAAACCGCGTCGCGTAGTAAAGGAAAACATACGAGTGGTAGGGGCCACTGTGCGTGATGCTGTCGCCAATGAGGCAGATCGTGTCGTTGTTTCGAAACACCGGCTCGGCAGGCAGGGACTCAGCGTGAGTGGTATTGGAAAGGGCGAGGGCAAGGGCAAGCGACCAGAGTTTTAGTGGATTTGTTTTCATGGATTGGTTTTTTCTAAAGTCCACTCGCAGGTATCGCGGATTTTCTGACCATCGCGTTCAGCAAGAGCTTCAATGACATTCTTGCCGGGTTGAAGCGTGATGCCGGACCACCGGCAAACCTTGATGGCATCGGGCTTGGCGCGCCCGGCGGATTGGCCGTTCACGAGAAGTTCCACCTCCGCGCAGTTCGAATAAACCTTCACCTCGGTGATCGGCTGTTTGCGCGGCGTGGCCGCCCGCGAGGCGATGCGCACCATCGGCTCGGGATTCCAGTTCGCTTTGTAAAAATAGAACGGGTCTTTTTTTATCTTCCGGTCGCGGCTCACCACGCCCTTGTCGTTAAGGTCAGGGATTCCCCCTTCATTCCGCTTGTCCACCGCGAAGTCGAACATCGCCCAAATCCAAGTCCCGTAGAGGTTCGGATTCTCCTTCAGCTGGGCCCAGAGGCGCTCATGAAAATGGTTCTGCCACTCCTGCGGATGAAGGGCCCCGTTGTGGACTGGTCGGGCGAGATCGCCCTCCGCGAATTGCCCGGGATTCGCCCCCGCACCATATTCGCTGATCCCGATGCGGCCGCCCATTTGTTTGCTAAAATCCGCGATCCACCCGGTGGCATCGTCAACACTCGAGCTATACCAACCGGGATAAATATTCCACGCCGCCGCATCCGGGATTTTGTGTTTGGCTCCGGCGTTCTGACGGAATGACGCCGCTACCGTCGGGCGGGTCGGATCGATTTGCTTGGCGAGTTTTTGGAGATCTTCAACGACCGGCACCGCTGGGGCCGTGGCCATCGCCCCGCAGTCGAGTTCATTGAAGATTCCCCACATCGCGACCGAGGGATGGTTGTAGTTTTGGTAAACCATCTCCTGTAATTGCTGGCGGGCGTTGGCAAGAAACTCAGGCGAGGCGCTCACGGCATCGACGAGGGGAATTTCCTCCCACGAGATGATCCCGAAGCGGTCACTGAGGTCGTGGAAATATTCCGCCTGCTGATAATGGGCGAGCCGGATGGTATTCGCCCCCATCTCGCGGATGAGCGCATGGTCCTCGTCGTGGTCCGCGTTGGAAAGCGCCCAGCCTTTGCCCGCGCGCTCCTGATGACGGTTCACGCCGTGCAGCGCGTAGGGTTCGCCATTAAGCAAAAAGCCCTTCGCCCGGTCGATCGCCACCGTTCGGAGGCCCAGGGGCGGCGTCACCTCGTCGAGCAATTCCCCGTCGCGCTTCAACCGCACGGTTGCGGAGTAAAGATAGGGATCGGCAACTCCTCTCCAAAGGCTCGGGGCGGGAATTTCTATTACGGCACGATGTTCGCTCGCTCCAGACTTGGCGATGCGTTCCGTTTTCTTCGCAGCCACCGCACCCTCGGCGTTCTTGATTTCGATCTCGAGCGCCATGTCCCGCGAGTCCCCTACCCCATTCGAAAGAAGCGTCTTCACTTCGACCTCGGCCTTTTCCTTACCAATTTTCCGAAGAGTCAAAAAAACGCCGGGCGATCCAAAGAATGTCGGCGTGATACAGACCTCGCCGGTGCTGAACATTTCCACCGGACGGTAAATCCCACCGAAGATGGTAAAATCTCCCGACAGCGGCGCAACATCGAATTGCCGCGAGTTGTCCACCCGAACCCGCATCGCATCCTTGCCGTCGAATTTGAGGTAGGGCGTGATCTCAAAACAAAACGCCCCGAACGCCCCACGGTGTTGGCCGACCGGGATGCGATTGATCAAAATATCCGCCACCAGCGAGACGCCTTCGAAACGCACAAAAACGCGCCGCCCCTTCCACTGCACCAGCACCGGCAACGCCCGCTCATACCAAGCTGGACCGCGATAGTAGCCCTCCGGGAGGTCAGCATCGGCCGCCAGCCCGTTCGCGCCATCCTCGGCATTCCAAGTGTGCGGAATAGTGACAACCTCCCAAGGCGGTGTTTGGAAATTTCGCCATTCCTCTGCGTTCTGATCCGGAGCAATGTCGCGCTTGAGGAATTTCCAGTCCTCAAGGAGAGGCACAGCGTCCCGTGCAGCCCCATGTCCCGAAGAAGCGAGAACCAGTATAACGAATGAAATAATTAAATACCTCGAGTAAATGGGCTTGTATTTTTTGGGAGGTGCAAGTTGCGCCATAAAAGAAACTAAATATTGAGTCGTTTGTAAACACTGAGAGAACTGAATGTATACAATATTGAATATTATTGCTTCTTTCAAGAAATTTACTGACTCATTATAGTTCAAATGGGTTTTTTCACGCCATGGTAGAAAATCAGCACTCAACCTCGCCGTCGAAACGCACAAAATTCCGCTGGGTCGTTTGCGCCCTTTTGTTGTTTGCCACGGCCATCAACTACATCGACCGGCAAGTGATCGGACTGCTCAAGCCGGTGCTGCAGGGCGAGTTTGGTTTTGACGAGCGCGACTACGCCTCGATCGTTTTTTCATTCCAAGCAGCCTACAGCATTGGCCTGTTGTTTGCAGGATGGCTCATGGACCGGATCGGTGTGCGGGTCGGCCTCGCCCTTGCAGTCGGAGTATGGAGCCTTGCAACGATGGCCCACGGCGCAGCGCACTGGTTTCCGTGGCTGCGCTTTCCTGCGGTGTGTATCGACCCGCCTGCGGTGATCCTGCTCTGCGGTGCGACCGCCGGTTTTGCCATCGCCCGCGTGGTGCTGGGATTCGGCGAGGCGGGGAATTTTCCCGCCGCAGTGAAGGCGGTGTCCGAGTGGTTTCCCCGGAAGGAACGGTCTCTGGCGGTCGGCATATTTAATTCCGGAAGCAATATCGGTGCGCTGGCAGCGCCCCTGCTCATCCCCTGGATCACATTGGCCTACGGGTGGCAGGCCGCGTTTGTTTCCATCGGGCTGCTGGGTTTCGTATGGCTTGCGGTCTGGTGGTGGCTCTACCGGGCGCCGGAATCCCATCCCTTCGTCAATGCGGCCGAACTCGCCCACATCCGCAGCGACCCGCCAGAACCTGCCGGAAAAATCCCGTGGCGCAGCCTGTGGCCGCACCGCCAGACTTGGGCCTTTGCGGCGGGAAAATTCCTCACCGATCCCATCTGGTGGCTCTACCTCTTCTGGGTTCCTGATTTTTTGAAACGGAACCACGGCCTCGATTTGAAAACGATGGGCTTGCCGCTCGTAGCGATCTATTTGGCTGCGGACGCCGGCAGCATCGGTGGAGGCTGGCTTTCCTCGCACCTCATCTCGCGGGGATGGTCGGTAAATCGCGCCCGCAAGAGCACGATGCTCCTGTGTGCCCTCGCCGTGACCCCCATGCTGTTCGCGGCCCGAGTGGACGATCTCTGGACCGCCGTGGCGCTCGTTTCCCTGGCGGCCGCTGCACACCAAGGGTGGTCGGCGAACCTCTTCACAATGGCCTCGGATGTCTTCCCCAGACGAGCGGTGGGTTCGGTCGTTGGTCTGGGCGGCATGGCAGGCTCGATCGGCGGCATGCTCATCGCGCTCGCCGTCGGCGAAATCCTCCAAAAGACCGGCAGCTACGCCTTGATCTTTGTCGTTGCCGCGTCCGCCTACCTTGTTGCGCTGCTGGTCATCCAGATTTTGGCACCAAAACTGGAGCCCGTTCGAATCTGAGGACGCAGACCCTCGCCTCTCCGATTGAGAGGCATTATAAAACTGGTCACTTTTTCGGTGACGGGGGTTCGAGCTCCTTGGCCCATTCGCATGGCAGGAAAAATGGCAGGAAAAAGATTTGAAAAGAAATCATAGACGTTACGCGTCCGGGAGTTAGGGGTCAGCAACTGTCTTGACTTATGCTCGAAGCGCTCGAGAGGAATTCCAAGGGAATTTGAAGTTTAAATTTGGCGCTGGTCTCTGGGCTTGGTCAGGTCGATGGTGACCCGCTCGACGGCGATGAGGCACCAACAGCCGCACAGGCCGCTTTGCTCGGGGGTCAGGCGCACGGTTTTGATGAGGCGGCGCACGAGTTTGCCGTGGCCTCTTTTCCAGTCGCTCGTTTGTTCTTTAGGGAAAAAAAGCCGAGCTGAGTTTCAGCTCGGCGCGTTGGAGGATGCTGCTTTGGTTGCCTTTTAATCCGAAGAGGTAGTCGCCTCCGAGTTCCTGGGTGATGAAGCGGGCGGTTTCCTGTTGGCAGTGCATGGCGTCGGCGGTGACGGTGCAGCCTTGGAGTTCCATGTCGGTCAGGAGGGGTTTGATGGCGGGGATTTGGCTCCCTCGCTCCCGCTCGCTCGGGCCTATCTCGCTCGCCTCCCGGCGGCTCGGTTCGTTGCTTTTTTCCTCGATCGCAACGGAGCGAAGGGTGGTGCGTAACTGATGGGTGACGAGTGAGAGCAGGGCGAGGGGTTTGCCGTCAGTGCGTCCGGTGCCGCGCAGGACCTTGCCGTCGACGGCGAGTTGCTCGATTTGGGAGGGGTCCTGCTCGAAGAGCCAGCCGGCGGTGATGGATTCGAAATGTGCGGGGTCGACGAGGTTGAGCACGCGGAAAAAGGTGGAGTCGCTGGGAATGTCGTAGTGCTTTTTTTCGCGGTTGTAGTGGCAACGCAGGGCGCGGCGCTGGCGTTGGGTGAGTTTTTTGCAAACATCCTCGTAGGCTTGGTAGCTGCCGGCGCCCATGAGTGTGGCCACGATGGCGCAGGCGAGCGTGCTGGTGAGGCGGTGGTGGAGGCCGTGGCCGCCTTTGCGCGGGTCTTCGAGTTGACGCAGGCGTTCGTAAAGGCTGCCGAGTTCGGCGGCGCGGAAGGGGCAGGGGCCGGCGATGTCGGCTTCGGCCTCGCGGAGGGACTCGGGCAGGCGGGGACGGCAAAGGATTTTGCGGGCGTCGGGGCGGAGTTCGCGCAGGTAGAGTTGCTTGGGCTGGTCGTGGGCGGTGTAGTAGTCGCGCGAGTCGCGGGAAAACCCGGCGCTGGCGCCCACGGAATCGAATCCGCAGGCGCGGTAGCAGGTGCCTTTGTAGCGGGTTTCATCGACGAAACTTTCCACGACGAGGACTTCGTGTCCCCAGTGTTCCTGCCAATCGCGGGCGAGACGGCGCAGGGCCAGGCCGAGGATTTTGGAGGCGAGGTTGGGGTGACGCTCGCGTTCCACGAGCAGGAGGAAGCGGCTGTTGTTGCAGACCAGTCCGAGGCGGCGGGCCTGTTGGCGCGGACTCCAAGCGATCCACTTCTCGCGGCTTTTGAGCTTCGGGGCCGCGCCGCTGAAGGTGAGCAGCGCCACCCACTGACCGTCCACTTCGGCGATGTAGCGCAGGTGGCGCCCGCCGATGCGCGAGCTTTTGAGGTAATGGCGGGTTTCGAGCAGGTGGTCGAACCGCTCGCGCTCGGATCCCTCGAGCAAGTGCAGTCGGACCCGCCCGAGATAATCAGTGGCAATGGCGTCGATCTTCACGCCCCAAAGCTGGAAAAAATTCGGCGGGATGTCTAGCTGAATCGCACAGTGGCTACACCTGCCTCTCCTTCAGCTCAGGCAGGTGAAACGGCTCTGACTCGGTCACTCAACCAGACGAAACTTGTGCCAACGAGACTCTAAATAGAGACAGCGATGAGTGATTTTGAGACAACACTGTCTCAAAATCACTCATCATTGAGTGTTTGCCACGGAATGATGAGTGAAAATCACTCAGTGTTGAGTGTCCTCCCACTCAATGGAGACTGAAATTCACTCAGTGTTGAGTGAATTTCACGGAATGGAGAGTGAAAATCACTCGGCGTTGAGTGATTTTCACGGAATGGAGAGTGAAAATCACTCGGCGTTGAGGAATTCGGCACGCGACTTTTCACAGAGCACAGCCCCCCCCGGGGGCCTTTTAATACCATTTCAGGCGGTTCTCTGGACTATTGAATTTCAAAACAAAGATTTCTTTCCCCACGGGAATTTTAGATTGCGCCCTCCTGGTCACTCCGTTTTTTCAAAGGGGTCCTGAATTGCACTCGGCGACCAAAGGTCCAATTAACCTCCAGATTTGGTAGGATTCCTCATCGGTGAGGTTTCCACGCCAGTCTCTTTCGGCGAGACGCCTGTGCCCCCTTCTGTGCAGCGGCGCGGCAGTGCCAGGGTCTCGGGGAGCGCGCTCGCCGCTCGCCTGGGGAGTTTTCTCTTTTACTCCATTAGGCTCAGGTGCACCAGCGCGCGCCCTCGCGGGGTGGATGGAAAAAATGCGGCCGAAGGCCGGCGGCTACTTCGACAAGTCGGGCGCGGGGTGCACCCGACGGCGCCCGAGGGCGGGCGCGGTCCCCGGGACCTTCGCGCGAAGTCAGTCTCTCTTCATGCCAGAGTCCATATGGGATCGGCGATTGATACCATTTGAAAGATTTGAGCAATCGCTCTTTTCCCGTGGCTTCCACAGCATGCCCAGGAGGGGCCCGCTTGTCGGGACCGGGCGGTTTCCTCCATCACGACATTCCCGGCCTCGCCCAATTCGGAGCCCACACGCTTTACGGAACCGTCCTCGACTCGGAGATGCGCCCTGGCCGCGGAGGTTTTTGAAAACATCCTGGAGCTGCCTGGAAAACATCGGGGCGCGAATTTAGGAGCGGCGGGCGGGGTTGGAAGGGGATTCCTGCGGTTGGCCTACAGGTCCTGAAATAAAAGCGACAATACGCGGGACTGACCCCATCACGACAGGCCGTGACGCGCTCGGGGCCGGAGATTCTCTATGTCGCGATGGCAGGCGATGTGTCCGGATCGGGGGGCGTCTATCGCAGCACAAACGCCGGGGCGAGTTTCGAGCCTTCCAAGATGGGCATGGAAAGTGCCGGTGAGTTTTTTCAATCCAGCATCTGGTCCACGGGATTCGAATTGGCGATCAACGAGGCGGGCGCGGTGGTTTGCGCCAGCCGCACAACTAACCAAGCCTATCGGCTCGCTCCCGGCAGAACGGAGTGGCAACCGGCCATGGTCGGCTTGCCGGGACAGCCCAGGGATTTGAAGGCCGGTCGGACGGCCATTCACGCCGCGCGAGGAACGGGGGGCGTTTGGACCAGCCGGGACGGCGGTGCGAACTGGACGAAAATCCTTGATGGCTTCGCAACGGCACTGGCCGGTGATCCGGGCGACGACAACCACATCGCTGCCTTGCTGGGGGATCATATCGTCTGGACAGCCGACGGCGGGCAAATCTGGAGTTCGATTCCCTTGCCTCCGCACCCGGATGTGCGCGTGATCGCCTTCCATGGCGGCATTCTTCTGGCCGGCACCAACGGCGGTGGCATTTTCCGGGTCGAGACAGGATGGGATTCCACGGCACCGGGATTCTCCTCTAGCAACCTCACCCGGCCATCTGTTGTGTTCAACGAATCCTATCGGCGATCCTTGGCCGGTTCCGCTGTGTCCCCGCTTGGCTCCCCGTTGGTCTATTCGAAAAAGGGCGGTCCCGAATGGCTGAGCGTCTCCTCCGGCGGACTTCTCACTGGAACCCCCGGTGCTGCGGATGTCGGTCCCAATACGTTTCAAATCCAAGTTGCGGATGCGAACGGAGCCTCGTCCAAGGCAACCCTGCGGATCGATATTTTGAAGGCCTCCCAAACGATGGGCCCCTTTGCGGCACCAAGCAGGCGACCCTACTCGCCGGCCCCAATCGCCTTGGCACCCCCGGTTGCCTCCTCGGGTCTGCCGGTGACCCTCTCCGTGAAATCCGGAAACGCCACCATCGTAAACAATGTGCTCCATCCGCTCTCGGCGGGCACAATCGTCTTGGCAGCCAACCAGCCCGGCAACGCCACCATCGATGCGGCCCCGGAAACCACGGCGTCCTTCGTGCTCCAAAAACTTCCGCAGGTCCTTACCCCTTTCTCCAGAATTTCCGCCAAGCACGCGGCCTCTCCCGCATTCAGCATTCCCACCCCCGTGGCCTCATCGGGATTGCCGGTCGTCCTCGCCGTCCGCTCGGGGCCGGCGGTTCTCTCCGGAAATTCCGTGACGGTCACAGGTCCCGGCAAGGTGGTTTTGACCGCCAACCAACCGGGCGACTCGATTTTCGCGCGCGCTCCGCAGGCGGCCATCGCATTCGAGGTGGCAAAGGCCCCCCAGGTTCTCGAAGGCCTGCCACAGTTTGCGCGGCAAAACACCGGCACATTGTTGCCACTGCCCTCGGTTGCCTCAAACTCGGGGCTGCCGGTGGTCCTCTCGGTCAAATCGGGAAACGCCTCGATCATCGGCGGTTTTCTCCATTTTCATTCGCCAGGCCCTGTGATGCTGGCAGCCAACCAAGCCGGAGACTCTCGATGGCTCGCCGCCCCGGAAAGGGTCCGCCGAATCCTCGTCGGCGAAGCTCTCGCCGAACTGCGAGTGCATCAACCGGATCCCGCCGAGGGGTCGATTTCGCCCGGGTTCGCGGGAACCACACTCACGGAACGAGGCATGGCATTCACCATTCAGGCGACTCCCGCAGCAGGCATGCTCTTCGCAGGTTGGCTCGCGAACAGAGTTCCCGCCTCCTTGACGGCCAACTCCACCTTCACCATGCAAGCGGGCTTGGTTTTGGAAGCCGTCTTCCACCCGAGATTCGCGACATTGACCGGGAATTATGCGGGCCAGGTGGGGGACGGAACGATCGAGGGGCAATCCGCCTCGGAACTGGAAACCTTCCAGCAAAGGAACGGATTTTTCGAAATCCGACTCGAGCGCTCCGGAAATTTCACCGCCAACATCACCGTGGACCGCACACGCCATGCCATCTCCTCGACCTTCGGAAACTCGACTTCCAAGACCCTCGAAATCGTCCGCCCGGGCAAGTCGCCGATTCAACTCGCACTTCTGCTCAAAACATCCCAGCCGGCCGAAGTCTCCGGAACGGTGGATGCCGGGGCGGGGCCGGTTCTTTTTCGCGCCTTGCTGACGGATTCAAAAACCACCCACCCGCTTTCCGGCAAACGCTACCGGTTCGAACTCGCCGGCGGGCACCCTGATGGAATCCGCTACGGGACCTTGGTTGTCTACTCCACAGGCGGGGTCTCTTTCTCGGCGGCCTTGGAAAATGGGGAAAGCCCGCTCATCTCGGGATTCTTGGTCGATACCGGCGGCCCGAACTGGGTGTTGCCGTTCCATCACCTGCTGCCTTCCGGATTGATCCAAGGCGAAATCGCAATTCCAAAAAGCGACCCGGAACGGATCTCGGGAAACCTCGAGTGGCTCGGAAGCCACATCCTCCAAGGCGGAACGACCTCCAGCCCGATTCTTATGCCCTTGGAGATCGGGAAATCCCTCAACCTGCAATCCTCGGCCGCCCCCAACCTGTTTTGAACCGATCCACTCGTCCCATTCACGCTGCAACTCCCGGAGGCGGGGACCAGCTTTCCCTTGCCCGGAACGGCCTCCGCTTCAGGCCTTCTCTTCGATTCCCCGGCCGCCCAACTGGGACTCCAAATCGCCCTCCGCACCAACGGCCTGATCCATGGGCGATAGCAAATGCTGTCCGGTGCCACGCGAATTCCTGCGACTCTGCGGGGCTGGACTTTTCCCGCCGGGCTCTCGCCACACGGCCTGCCCGCCGAAGCCATCGGAGCCGGACATGTCGTCACGACCAAGGGCTCGTTCCCGTTCACCCTGCTCAGGCGATAGGAATTCTTGAGCTGAAACAGGGGCAACCGGGCGGTGTTTTTATCACTCAAGACATGACCTGCACATTTTCAGCACAACCGCACCTTTTGTGAAATGGGCGAAAAGGCCCTAGTGGCATGGCCTCCATCCCGGAGCCCAACGAAAGCATGACTCCAGCCCTCACCGAACTTTGCCACATCCGATGCAAGTCGGGGCGCCGCATCCTTGGCCTGCTCCTTGGGCTTGTGATGATTGGTGTAATCAACTCGTCTGCGGATTCACGCGACCATTGGCCGTGGCGGAGCGCCTCCCTCGGCGGAGGCGGCTACCTCCAAGGCCTGGTCTTCAGCGGCACGGCGGGAACACTCCACACCTATTCCGATGTCGGCGGTGTTTGGAAAAGCACGGATAGTGGCGCGACCTGGAGGATTGTCTCCCGAGGCCTGCCCACGGGCGACGGGTTCCGGAATGTGCGGGGGCTTCATGTGGACTCCTCAAATCCCGCACGGTTGCTGGCCGCCGTGGGAAACCAATGGACCACCAACCGGGGAATCTTTTCGAGCGTCGACGGGGGCGCGACCTGGATCAAGCGCCTCGATGCGCGCTTCCTCGGCAACGAGGAGCACCGAAGCACAGGCAGCGTCTTCGCGACCGGCGGCAGCACGATTTTCGCCGGATCCGCCGGGGATGGGCTCTGGCGCAGCACCGATGGCGGGACGACTTGGAGCCTCGTCGGTTTGCAGGGCTACAACATCACGGATGTGAAGGCTCTCGCCGGGGGCGGCCTGGCTGTTTGTGCCATCGCCTACACGCTGCCCTCCGGCACGATGCTGCAAGGCGGTTTTTTCCGCTTCGGATCCAATCTGGATTTGAGTGTTAATGGACCGCAAGGCCCCGACGAGGTGGTCGAGGGGGATGGAAAACTGGTCGGGATTTTTCAAAGCGCGGCGATCAAATCCTCGACGGACGGCGGAGCCGGTTGGCAGGACTTTTCGACCGGCCTGCCCATCGACGAGGCGGCGGCCGCGAGCTACACCAGCGAGAGCCGGTTCCGGGCCTTGGCGGTCGGGAGCGGATTCCACTTGGTCGCCAGCTCGCGGGGCACGGTTTACCGTAGAAACTTCGGGGCGGCTCATTGGACCGCGGTGAGCCGTCAATCGGTGAGCGAAACCTTCGAGGGCCGCCCGTGGTGGGGCCGCATCCAGTCCGGCAAGTGGCAGCATTTCGGCGCGGCCGCGGGAAGTTTGACCATCGATCCCTCCAATCCCTCCCGATGGTGGATGACGGATTGGTATGGCCTGTATGAAACCACGGACTCCGGTGCCAACTGGACGCTCCGGATCGACGGGATCGAAAGCACCGTGGCGCACTGCATCGAGGGAGCAATGGGCGGCTCGCGCGTTCTCGCCGGCATCGCGGACAACGGCCCGCTCGTCTCCAACGACAACGGGACAACCTTCGATGCCGCGCTTCCATTTTCCAATTTGAGGACAATGGGCGTTTCCTCCGGCGGGCGGGTTTACGGCGCGGGAAGTTCTGCCGGGGAGTGGCAGGCAAACACCGTGTGGACCAGCACCGACTCGGGAACCGAATGGACCAAGGTGGCTGCCGCCGGGCTGCCGGATTCAGCCAACCGCTACATGAATTCCCTAGCCGTATCACGCACATCCCCGGGCGTTGTCCATGTTGCCATGGCGGGAGCCCTCTCGGTGGATGGCGGGGTCTACCGGAGCAGCGACTCCGGGGCGACCTTCGAGGCGTTGCGAAGCGGAATGGAAGCCGCTGGAGATTTTTTCCAGACCAGCATTTGGACCACCGGTGCCGAATTGGCGATCAACTCCAACGGCACTCTGGTTTGCGCCAGCCGATCCACCGGCCAAGCGTTTCGACTCCCGATGGGCAACTCGACATGGACCGCCTCCATGGCAGGCCTGCCCGGGCAGCAACTGGACCTCCAAGCAGGAGAAAATGCGTTCCATGTCGCGCGCGGAACGGCTGGGGTGTGGACCAGCTCGGATGAGGGAGAAAATTGGTCCCAAGTCCTCGCCACCTACACGACGATGTTGGCTGCCGACTCTCAAAACGATTTGCGTTTGGCGGCTCTGGTGTCCGGCTTGATTCTCTGGACGGAGGACGGCGGCGCAAATTGGAACCCGCTTCCCAGGCCGCCCCATCGCGAAGTTCGCGCCATGGCCTTCCACGGAGATCGACTGGTTGTCGGCACGAACGGCGGCGGGCTGTTTTTTACGGACACGCTGGCACCCTCGGTCAGGTCACACAGTCTGGCGCGCGCGCAAGCCGGCTCGACAAAATTCCACATTTCCCAACTCCCGGGACTGGCCGCCGCCGGCGCAAACGCCACGCTGGGCTTTCTCGACAACTCCTCGCTGAGCGGCGGAGCGGTTTCCCGCGCCGGTTCGTGGATCACCTACCGCCCGCCGGAGGGCCTGGCAAACTGGCAGATCGACAGCTTTCCCTACATCACGACCGGGCATGAGGGAACCTTCTCGGGAACGATTTCCCTCGGGGTGGCCGCAACCGAATACACCGCCGCAGGCACCATGCTGTCGCTGAACAACAATCTGGGCGGTCACGGCAAGGTGGTGGTCTTCGCAGGCATCCCCGGGGTGGCCTACCGGATTCGCGTGTCGAGCAATCTCTCCACATGGAATCTCCTGCAAACCGTCACCGCGGACATCCTCGGGCGGATCGAGATCACGGACACCGGGGCGACAGGCGCAGCCCGGTTTTACACCCTCTCCCGCCAATGAAATCGATCTTCTCACTCCAGGCCCTTGTCGCGGCAGCTCTTCTTATGGTTGCGAGCCCGGTGAGGTCGGCCCTCGTCTTCGAGGAAACCGGGCTGAACATTTCCATCCCGGACAACTCGATTCAGGGAATCCTGCGCACGACCACCTTGTCGGGCTGGGACGCGTCCTTGACCTATACGCCCAGAGTCACGCTTCGTATTGCCGGCACCGGCTTCGGGGGATTTGTGGGAGACTTGTATGGGTATCTCTCCCACGAAACCCCGGGAGGCGATTACCGGATGGCGGTGCTCTTGAACCGCCCGGGCCGCACGGTTTTCGAGCCGTCCGGCTACGATGAAGAGGGCTTCGATATTGTTTTTGCCGACGAGGCCGCCGCCGACATCCACTTTTACCAGGATTCCCATCCCTCGATTATCTCGGGAACGCTCTTCGGGACCTGGCAGCCCGACGGACGCCTCGCAAGCCCGTTCGAAGTCGATGAATTCAGCCCGAGAACGACCAACCTCGCCTCTCTAGGCACGATCGATCCGAATGGCACTTGGAACCTCTTCCTCGCGGACCTCGAGGCCGGGGGAACCATGCGATTGGAATCTTGGGGGCTGGAACTGATCGCGAATCCACCGGCAACGGCCGTGCCCGAACCCTCTCAAATCCTTTCGGCGCTTGTATTGATCTGCCTCGCCGCGGTGATGGCGGCTTCAAAATCGATTTGGCCCCTCAAACAAGCCGGTTTTCCGAGACCACGCGCGAATACCACTTTGCGCTGAGCTTCGGGGTGCGCTTCTGGGTTTTGAAGTCGCAGTGCACCACGCCGAACCGCATGTCGTAGCCATCCTCCCACTCGAAGTTGTCGATGAGCGACCACAGGAAATATCCCTTCACAGGATTGCCATCGCGGATGCCGCGCAGGAGTTCGCCAAGGTAGTTGCGCACCAGATCGCGGCGGTGCAGATCGTTGATCGCCCCGTCGGGTGCCGGCTTGTCGTTGTAGCCGCACCCGTTCTCGGTAATGTGGATTTCCTTCACGCCGTAAAGTTCCGTGACAAGGCGCGGCCCCCAATACATCGACTGCGGCAGGATTTTCAACCAGGTCGTATCGGTGGTCGGATAGTTCTCCGGGAAGGGAACCACCTCGGGCTTTCCGTGGCGACCGGCCCGCACGAATTTTCCTGTGTAGATGTTCAACCCCAGGAAATCCGTCGGGAGCGAAATCAGATCGAAGTCGCCCTTGTGCGGTTTCGGAGCGTCGGCCCCCGCCTCGCGAAGCATCCGCGCATTGTAGCCGCCACGGTAAACCGCATCGATGGTGAGCCAGTTGTCGCGCTGGAATTCCACCCGCGCAGCCTCGATGTCCTCCGGCGTTTCCGTGAGCGGAATGCTGATTCCGCAATTGTCCGTGAGTCCCACCTTGGCCTTCCGGACGCCATGCTCACGCACCGCCCGCACGCCATGCCCGTGGCACAGAAGGGCATGGTGATAGGTTTTGAGAACCTCCTTCTCGGGCAATTTCAAGCCCGGAGCCTTCTGGCCCGTGCCATAGCCAAGACGCGTGAAACAGAGAATCTCATTGAGAGTGATCCAATGCCCCACCCGATCCCCGAAAGCCTTCACAATCGTCTCCGCATAGAGCGCGAACGCCTCCACAACGCGCCGGTCCCTCCACCCGCCGAACCGCGTCTCGAGAGCCTGCGGCAGGTCCCAGTGGAACATCGTCACCCAGGGCGTGATGCCGAGTTCGCCGAGGGTGTCGAGTTGTCGCTTGTAGAAATCCAGACCCTTCGCGTTCGGCGTCCCATCCCCATCGGGAAAAATGCGCGGCCACGCGATGGACATCCGGTAATTGCGGATTCCCAGCGAGTGGATGAGGCGAAAATCCGAACGATACCGGCGGTGGTGGTCGCAAGCCGTGTCGAGCGTGTCGCCGTTGCGAACCTTGCCGGGCGTTTTAGCGAAACGATCCCAGATCGACTCCCCCTTGCCGTCCGCATCGAAAGCCCCCTCGATCTGCGGAGCTGCCGTGGCAAGACCCCAAGTGAAGGTTTTAGGAAAAGCCAAGGCGCCATTTTTTGTCATTAAAATCGAGAAGGGTATGAAGGTTTTTCTTAATAAAGGCTAATTTTTATCCGCGAAATGTCTTCCTGAAAATATTCAATCGATGTTTTTATGTGCAGATTTAAATGCTGTAGGGCTAGGCGCGTTTTTAGTTTTTTTGTCGGGCGGATTTGTCGCGTTTGGGCAATGGGTGGAGTGGCGGGATGTCCGAAATGCGCGCTCTTTTTTGCAACATGAACCCAAAGACGCTCACCCCACAGAGACATGCGACACAGCCCTCATTCCCTCTGGCACGGCAGTCCTTTTCAAACGCGGCCTACCTTCCATCCTTGCGAATCCAATGAGACCCCTTCACGAGCAAATCGCGCACCGCAATCCTTACGGAGTCCTCGGGATCGGTGATTTTTTCAACACAATGCATTGGTCCTCGGCGCGGCCGCAGAAGGCGCCAGAAATTCTTGACTGACTTCAATGCGATTCAGCAATGGTGTTTGAAAAAACTGTCACGAATTTTTGACTGACCCCCTTTTCTCAGGCACTCCAAGACCAAGCTCAGAGCTGATTTGCGCAGCCGCGGCGCGGCCGCGAATGGCGCCAGAATTTCTTGACTGACTTCAATGCGATTCAGCGATTGTGTTTGAAAAAGCTGTCAGGAATTTTTGACTGACCCCCTTTTCTGATCAGGAACAGATTGGATTCGAGACGCGGTTGCGGATATTTCAGTGGGGACATGCCTGTTGTTGAAACCCTCGCTCCGATTCTTTTGATCGTTCTCCTCGGCGTGGGGCTGGCCCGGGCGAGGTTCGTTGGCGGCGAGGCGATGGGTGGCATGAACTGGCTTGTTTTCTGGATTCTACTGCCCGCGTCGCTGTTTCGACTGGCTGCAAAAAATGGCGACGCCGGACCGGAGAGTGTCGCGATCGCGGTGATGTTGTTAATTGCGAGTTTTGTGGTGGCGATTGCGGGATGGGTGGTGTCGGCGGCGATGAAATTGCCGAGGAATTCGCACGGGGCGCTGTCGCAAAGCACCTTTCGGGGCAATCTCGCGTTTGTGGGGATTCCGGTATTGACGTATGCGCTGGAGGGAAGGCCGCAGGCAGGGGAGAGTTTGGCGACGGCGGCGGTGGCGATGGTGGTTTTGATCGCAGCGTGGAATCTGATGGCGGTGGTGGTGCTACAGGCAGGGCGCGGGGGATTTTCGATGCGATCGCTCGGGCCGGGGTTGCGATCGATCGCCACGAATCCGCTGCTGATCTCGTGCGGCGCGGGATTGATTTTCAATGCGGCGGGGTTCGAGTTGCCGAGATTCGCGGACCGGTTTTTGCAAACGCTGGGTGGGGCGGCGGTGCCTCTCGCTCTTTTGTGCATCGGGGGCTCGATCGCATTCATTCGGTTGGGGCAGCATGTGAGTGGAATCGCGGCGGCAGTGGCGTTGAAATTGTTAGCCGTGCCTGCGTTGGTTTACGGGATCGGGAGATTTTTCCAACTCGATGACACGGGGCTTTTGATCGCGATGGTTTTCGCGGCCTGTCCGGTGGCGGCGTCGGCGTTCATCATGGCGCGTCAGATGGAATCCGACGAGGCGCTGGCGAGCGGGGCGATTGTGATGAGCACGATTTGCTCCGCGCCGGTGCTGGCGGTGGTGCTTTGGAGCCTGCGATGAGTTCTCGAGCAGTCGTCGTCCTGCCGAGTTTCAACAGCGGTCCGCAATTGGCGAGGACGCTGAGGGCTGCGCTCGCGGAGCATCCCGGGAAGGGGGCAAAATTCGTGACTGACTTCGGCGCGATACAGCAATTGTCATTTAAAAAGCTGTCACGAATTTTTGACTGACCCCTTTTTTTCTCTGCTGGAAATTAGGGGGATGCAGGCGGATTTGTATCTACGCGCAGCATGACTTCGTTGCGGCGGAGGAAGGGGGGCGTCCAAGGCGGGTCGAAATATCCGTAGATTGGTTCCCCGGCGGAAACGAGCGCTCGCGATTTCATCCACGAGCGGAGTTGGTCGAGAGCATTTTTCTCGGCTTGCGCGTTCCTAGATCCGGAAAATCCAAAGACGGCAAAGCGACCGGCGGGAATGGTGGCCAGGCGGACAGCGGAATCCTTCGGGAGCGGCGCGGATTCGATGTCGGCGGGCATGACGAAGGACATCAAGCGCTCTGATTGCCCTTCGGCCATGAAGACGGGTGTGGTCATCGCGATTTTTTGGGATCCTGCGTTCTGTCCGCTGATGTAGCGGAAGAGTCGTTGGAAGCTCGACCCGGAATCCCCGCGCATGGGCGTTTCAGCAACGACGATGGCCAGGTAGTCGCGAAGTTCGAGCTTCGCGTCACATGAAACGACTCGATAGGGCGCGGACTCGTAGCCCTTTCGCGATCCCTTGCAACCGGCAAGAACAATCATGAGCACGAAGAGGGAAAGGACGGCGGCGACGAGGGTTTTCATAGAGCCAAGTTAGTTCGAAATCACTTCCAGTGCCAACTTCGGGACGCCGTTGAAAGGGTGACGCTCGGTTTTCAGGGAAGAAGAAAATGCGCTCAAAACAAACCCTCCGAGCGAATGATTGCCTCCGCGATCCGGCGGGCGTCTTGGCCTTTGAAGTTGGGACCAGCCACCAAGCAGGCATAGGCATACTTTTTGCCACCGTTCTTAACGAAGCCAACCAACCCATGTCGAAGTCGAGATTCGATGATGGTCCTCAAGTCGCCGCGAGCAGCCTAGTGGCCATCTTAGAAAACTCTGGCGTCTCGGCGGGAGGCAACGCGAGGAGTCGGCGCATAACGGCGAGGTCGCTCTGGTGCTGGTTGCAAGCACGTTTGTAGGTGGCGCGGGTTTTTGTGCAGACCAGCGTAAAGGGCCGACCTTTGCGCTCGGTGACGTGGGTCATGTCGAGGCCGAGTTGATTGATAGTTTGATGGATCGCCTGTCGATCCGACTGAATGGCGCGGAAACGATGGACCTGCCGCACGGGATCGCGCGCGAAGAGTTCGAGTTCGAGGAGTGCGGGCGCGCGTTTGTGAGCGATGGAAACCTGCTGCGCCCAATCGGCGGGAACCGGTGGGGGATTTTCGCTCCGACGCAAATAAAATTCCGCTGTGTGTCGCCAGAGTGGATTCACCAGTTCGGCGGGCGGCGGGGTTGCTGCGGCAAAGCCGGACTCGAGCGCGGGGAGGATCGTTGTTTCGACATCGAGCAGCAGAGGATTTTTTTCGGGCAGGGCACTGGCGCGGGCCGCGTGCGCCACGAAATGCGGGCCGGAGAGGAGTTCGAGAAATTGTGAGAATTCCGGTGCGGCGATCCGCTTGGAATCGGCTCTTTCGGACAGCGGGGCCTCGGTGGCCATAGCGCTGTTGGATTTTTCGAGGGCATCAAGGAGGACGCCGAGAAGAGGCTCGGGCAGTTGCTCCAGGTCGTAAGCAGCAAGGCGGTTCCAGAGATCCAGAGTGGGGCCGGGAAGGGACTGCGCGGTGTGTTGAAAATGCTCGGCCAGAAGGCGGCAGGCGGTCGCAGCGGGAAGCAGACGCACACTACCGAGAAGCGCTTCGTTCTGCGAACCGTTGTAGGATGTCGGCACAAGTTCGGAGACCACGCGTTCGAGCAATGCCGGATCACCGTGTTCGTTCAGCACGCGCAGAAAATGGTCGAGGTTTTCTGGTCTACACGTCCACCGATCGATCAAAAGTTCCGTCAAATGCTCAACGGAATCCTTCGACCCGCTTCGCACATGCACTCCGAGCCTTGCGATCCCCGCCTCCTCGCCAACGGAGAGGCAGATTTCATCATAGCCGGATTCGGGCCAGAGGACGACAGCAGCGCGCAGGTAGCACCGCTCGAAATCCGCGCCCGCATTGCCTGTGGCCTCGGAAAAATGAATCTCATCCGGATCCTCACCCTCCAAGGCATTGGGCGGAAGGACCTCTTTTTCGCCGAGCGGAATGCGTCCCAATTCGACCGGGCGGTTGCTGGAGTCCCGCCATTCATCGATGAAGGCATCGGCTTCGCAAACCTCGCCGGCCTCGTAGTCGTCTTCGTGCACCTCATACTCATCGGAATACCAGCGCCGCTTACGCCCGTTTCCACAGCCGGTGTGTTCGGCCCAACCGCTTTCCTCGATGTGGACGATTCCGAGATGGAATGCGCACCCGGAGATTTTCGCGGCCTCGAGCAGAACTTTCGCAACCACCGCATCGCGGCCTTTCAAGCCCGAGAAAGACAACCCGGACGCCGTGTATTTGTGATCCAGCAACCAGGCCACCTTTTTGGGGCGTCCTTCGGAACCTGAGGTCCAGACCTGGAGCGCCTCGGCGGCCTTTTTGACGAATGGTCTCTCGTCAGGAGGTTGGGTGTCGCCATCCTGTTGGAGCGAGGTAAGGATCAGATTGAAAATCAGGCAGACCCGATGGCCCGACACCACAGGTCGCACCTCGTGCTCGCAATCCGCATAGAACGCAGCGAAGCCCACTTCGCCCGGATCGGTGCCCCGCAAATCCACCACCGCCTCCCGGCCCGCATGGCGCACCAGCAGTTCGCCGCCCTCGTGCGCCGAGGGCATGGCAACCACCAAGGTGCCAAACATCCCTCCCGCCTTCTCCGTGTCCCGGTGGGCCTGAAAAAAACCGCCCTCGTCATACACGAGCAGCTTATAGAAATCCGCCGAAACCTCCTTGGGCCGCAGCCCGAGACCCTCCGCCACACGGCCCACCAACTCCTCAAACCTTGACGCCCAGCCTTTGCCTTCCAAGGAAATCTTCTCCGGCGCGATCTGCCAAACCTTGCGCACACTTTCGTCCACGAGCGTCTGGTCGCCCCGACCGTAGGGGGCGCGCTCGGCCGCTGCGGCAATGAGGTCCCGCGCCTGCGAAGCTGGAACCGGAAAAGAAAGCTGCCCGACCCCCTCGACAGACAAAAGCGGCATCGGCGACGCGTGTTTTCCCGAAACCTGAAAATCCCCCGGCCTCTCGAGCGTCTTCAGGGCCGCCACCAAACCATCAAACCCCTCCGCGTAGCTTACGTGAATCGATTCATCCGACATGCCAAGACTCTTCCAAAATTCCGCGCCAGGCTGCAAGAATTGATCGGCTCCCGGCCCCCCACCAACCTCGGGTCGATTTGATCGATCCCTTCAAACCCGCTCTAGCAGGCTCCGCAGCCCACCAGCGATAAGTGATTGTCATCGGCTCGCCAGTGCCCGTGCCATGCGGTTGAGTGCCTCGACGAGTTGCGAGCGGGGACATCCGAAATTAAAACGCAGAAATCCCTTTGGCGCTCCGAACGGCACGCCATCCGTGAGGCCGACCCCATGGTCTTCGAAAAACTTTGCCGCATTCGGCAGGCCCAACTCGCGCGCATCGAGCCAGGCAAGGTAGGTCGCCTCGGGATGCCACGTGCGGATTCCCGGCAACGAGGTGGCGACGAATTCCTCCACGTGGTCACGGTTGGCGCGCAGAACTTCAATCAGCTCGCTCTGCCACGGCCAGCCATGCGTGAGCGCGGCCTCGCAGCCCGCATAGCCGAGAGCATTAATCTCGGTGATCAAGCCACGAGCCGCATTTTGAAAAATCCGCCGCGTGCCGGCGTCGGGAACAACGACAAACGCACACGCCAGCCCGGCAAGGTTGAAGGTTTTGCTCGGCGCAAACAGCGAAAGAACGGCCGGTCCATCCGGCTTCGCGAGTTTCAATCCACTCGTATGCGGCAGGTCGTCGAGAACCAGATCGCAGTGGATTTCATCGGAGATCAACACCAGCCTGTGACGGCGGCAGAATTCGGCCAAGCGCTCCAGCGTGGCGAGGGGGAAGACGCGGCCGACGGGGTTGTGTGGATTGCAGAGGATGAAAAGTTTTGTATTCCGGGTGACCGCCGCCTCGAGTCCCTCGAAATCGATTTCCCAGACCCCGCTGTTTTCTATCAGTTGCACCGTGCGCAGCGTGACTCCGGAGAACTCTGGCGCCGTCAAAAAGGGAGGATATACCGGCGTGCAGGTCAGCACCTCGCCGCCCGCCGGCACAAAGGCCCAGCAGACCACGTTCAGGGCGGGGACCAGGCCCGGGAACCAGACGATCTGCTCGGGTGAAACCTCCGCGCCATGACGCCTGCGCAGATACGCGATCGTCGCCTCGACCGTCGTTGCGGGCGGAACCGTGTAGCCGAAAACTCCGTGCGCCACGCGCTCCCGCAAGGCCTCGATGATCTCCGGTGCTGAGGTGAAATCCATATCCGCGACCCACATCGGAATCACGTCGCGGCCGGCGTAGTGCTCCCATTTGAGCGAGCCGGTGCCGGCACGCTGGGGACAGGTTTTGAAATCATAGTTCACAGGTCCTGAGAAAACAGGATCACCCTCACGGCGACAAGGCTGGGGCGTGTCAGTGAGCATGCAGACGGAAACCGCTTGCGCCCGAATCCAAGGGGTGGAACCCGCCGAGCGTCAGCTCCCGAACATCGCCGCAGGGGGCGCCGCGGACGCATTGCCGCACGAACTCGGCCAAGACCCCGTGTGGCATCCCCCCCCTCCGGACGTTTCGTCAGGAATTCAGGTCAAGTTCGGCGGCTTGGTCTTCCAGGATTGCGAGTGTGCCATCATTCCAGACGACAAAATCAGACCGTGCGATTTTTTGATCAAGCGGGAGTTGGGATTCGATGATCTTTTCAATTTGGTCGCGCGCGAGTCCCCGGGCCGCAATCCTTGCCATCTGATTTTCCCGCGAGCAGGCAACGGTCAGGATGCGGTCGAAAAAGCTCTCCGCGTTTGTTTCGAAAAGGAGCGGGATATCGACAATCACGTGGGTGTTGGCAGCTCGCGACTCGGCCGCAAACTGCAGCCAGCGTGAACGCACAAGGGGATGCAGGATCGCTTCAAGGCGTGCCCGGGCCCCCGGATTCTCAAAAACCACACGCCGAATGGCGTTGCGGTCGGCAGATCCGTCGGGGGTGTAAGCCAGAGGCGAGACATCGCGGCGGACCGCCTCCCGGACTCCTGAATCTGTTTCCAGCAAGCGCCGGGCCGTTGCGTCCGCATCAAAGATTTCCGCAGGGAGAAGACGGGCGAGGATTCGGGAAAATGTGGATTTGCCCGAGCCAATGCCACCGGTGATGCCAAGCACAGCCATGCAAGGATTCTACACCCTCCCGCAGGGGCGGAAAGTGTGAAACGCCTGCCACGGTGTCGCTGCGGGCCGGCGGCTACCGCAAATCCACCCACCCGGGCAGGCTGTATTTTTCAACCTCTAGGCGCCGGGCCTCGCATTCAACGGGAGCCGTATTTTGAAAAACCGAACACACCTCGGAGAGCGAGGCAGGGATATTTTGTTCGGGCGGATTTTCGATGACGAGCGATCCCTGATACAGGACCCCCTCGCGGGAGCGTCGGAGCGCGCCTCCGCAGAGCTTTACTGCCCCCGCGACAATGTCGCATTGCACCGGACTCTGAAAGCAGACTGCCCCGCAGCGGCACTCCTCCGGAGTCACCAGACGCAGACCGGGAACGGCCGACCGGATCGCTCCGAGCAAGGCCTCGTGGATGGCGCGATAGATGCCTGAGGAGCCTCCCCGTGCCACCTCCGAGCTGGAGGGAATCGCCAGCGCAAGCGTCAGATCGCTGCCATGGTCAACCACCCCACCCCCGCTCCAGCGGCGCATCAGGGGCCGATCGCCAACGATGCTACGGACCACCGCAAGGCGTTGGGCGTAGCCAAAGGTCACTGCCGGAGCACTCCACCTGTAGAGTCGCAGGACGGGCAACCCGGCGAGCCTGAGCAGCGCCTCGTCGCAGGCCATCTGCCCGGCGGGGGTGCGTGGAGAGAGGTCACTCCAGAATTGCATGAGGGGAAAAAGTTTTTTCACGGGATCCATAGGCCGGCCATCGCGTTCTCCTTGTCGGCACGGATGGGGATGTTTAGTCTCGCACGTCATGGCAAAGCAAGCACTCGGCAAAGGCCTCGGCGCTCTCATCAACAAACGCGTAGCCAGCCCGGACCCGTTGGAGGAACTCGGCGAGCGGATTCAGAATCTTCGTCTGGCCATCATCGTGCCCAGCCCGCTGCAGCCGCGTCAGGACTTTTCCTCCGACCAACTGCACGAACTCGTTGAGAGCATTCGCGAGCGCGGCATCATCCAGCCGCTCATCGTGCGCCAAGTCGATGGCACCTACGAACTCATCGCTGGCGAACGCCGCTGGCGCGCGGCCAAGGAAGTCGGCTTGGAGGAAGTGCCAGCCATCGTGCGCGAGGCCAGCGATCGCGAGGTGCTGGAGTTGGCCCTCATAGAAAACCTCCAACGCGAGGGCCTCAACCCCATCGAGGAAGCCAGCGCCTATGCGAGGCTGCACCGGGACTTCAGCCTTACGCAGGAGGTGATCTCCCGCCGTGTTGGCAAGAGCCGTGCTTCAGTGGCCAACGCGATGCGCCTGCTCGATCTCGGCGCGGATGTTCAATCCCTTCTTAAACACGGCCGCCTTTCCGTGGGCCACGCCAAGGTCCTCCTCTCGCTCAAGGGAGCGGACGAGCAGAAATGGCTGGCGGACCAGATCGTGCGCGGCTCGCTCTCCGTGCGCGTCGCTGAGAAGATGGCCGCACAACGGCACCGCGAGGCTGGCCGCACCAAGCCCACCCGCTCAGGCGACTCCTCCTCACAAGAGTTGGCTCCCGCCATTCATCGGGTTCAGAATTTGCTCACCCACCGCTTCGCCACACGCGTTGCGATCCACCATGGGGAAAAAAAGGGCCACATTCAGATAGAGTATTATGGTCAGGACGACCTTAACCGCATCTTGGAGCTTGCGGGAATCGTAGGGGAATAATTGGAATGAATGCCTTGAAGAAAATACTCGCTCCGCTGATCAACCTGATCGATTCCGATTACTTTCCCGATGGTGCGGAGAAGACACGCGAACTTCCCGAGCGCTTCGAGTTCAAGCGTGCGGTTCCTTTTCTCATCCTCCATCTCGGATGCCTCGGTGTGTTGTGGGTGGGCTGGAGCTGGACTGCCGTGCTGGTGGCCACAGCCCTCTACTTCATTCGCATGTTTGCGGTGACCGCCATCTATCACCGCTACTTCTGCCACCGCGCTTACCACACCTCGCGCGCGATGCAGTTTGTCTTCGCCATGGTCGGGCTCACCGCCGTCCAGCGCGGTCCACTCTGGTGGGCCTCGGTGCACCGCCACCACCACAAACACTCGGACGACGAACACGACGTCCACTCCCCTGGAATGAAGGGGTTCCTGTGGTCCCACATCGGCTGGCTGACAAGCAGCAAGAATTTTCCCACCGACTACCGGCTGGTGAAGGATCTCGTGAAATTTCCGGAGCTGGTTTTTCTCAACCGCTTCGACCTCATCGGACCATTGCTTTTGTTGGCGCTTCTCTACGGTCTGGGCGCCGGATTGGAAGCCTACGCCCCGGCTCTCGGCACCTCCGGCGGGCAGATGATCGTCTGGGGTTTCTTCATCAGCACGACCGTGTTATTCCACGCCACCTGCACGATCAACTCGCTCACCCACTGCTTCGGCAAAAAGCGTTTTGAAAACGATGATGACAGCCGCAACAGCTTCCTGCTCGCCATCCTGACCCTCGGCGAAGGGTGGCACAACAACCACCACCACTACCAATCCTCAGCCCGGCAAGGGTTCTACTGGTGGGAGGTCGACATCTCCTACTACCTCATTCGCCTGCTCGGCGCGTTCGGCATCGTCTGGGGAATTAAAACCGTGCCGGCCCGCATCTATGAGCGCGCGGAAGCGGATCAGCGCCCCCCGCAGTGAGGGAACGCATCGCCATCATTGGCTCCGGCGTGGCCGGCATGGGAGCGGCTTGGCAACTCCGGGACCACGCAGACATCACGCTCATCGAGCGAGACTCGCGCCCGGGCGGTCACACGAACACTGTTGTCATCGATGAAGACGGCACGCCGATCCCCATAGACACAGGATTCATCGTATTCAACCGCGTCACGTATCCGAACCTCGTCGGGCTCTTCGACGAGCTTGGGGTGGAAACACAGCCCTCGGAAATGTCCTTCAGCGTGCAGCACATCCCCACCGGACTGGAATACAATGGCATGGGCCTGGACAAGCTTTTCGCCCAGCGTCGCAATATTGCCAACCCCCGTTTTCACGCTCTCGTCTTCCAAATCCTTCGCTTCTTCCGCATCGCCCGCGAGGCGCTCAAAAATCCCAGCTCACTGGAATGCACGGTGGCCGCATTCGCGCGAAAAAATAATCTGGGAGCGGATTTCCTCAACCTCTACCTCGTCCCGATGAGTTCCGCCGTCTGGTCGACCGCGCCCGGGCAGATGCTGGATTTTCCCGCACTCAGCCTCATTCGATTTTTCCACAACCACGGCTTTCTGGGCGTCACCACGCACCACCCGTGGTTCACGGTCACCGGTGGTTCGCGCACCTATCGCGACAAGCTCCTTGCCAGGTTCTCCCCCGTCCGCCTGCCCGCAAAAGTCGTTGAGGTGAGGGAGTCGGGAAATTCCGCCAGCGTTCGGATCGAGGACGGCACGCAGTGGGAGTTCGACCGGGTCGTCATCGCCACCCACGGCGACGAGGCGCTTGCGATGCTTGCCGGAGCGAGCGATGTGCAGCGCCGCCTGCTCGGGGCCTTTCGCTATCAAAAAAACACCGCCACGTTGCACACGGACGCCTCCGTCATGCCCGTTCTCCGCCGCGCATGGGCTTCGTGGAACTACCGCGTGGAACAGGACTCCGGAGGCAACAGCATCGCCACCACCCACTACTGGATGAACGCCCTGCAGAACGTGTCCAAGAAACGGGATTACTTTGTCTCGGTCAACGGAGCGGATAAAATCTCGCCCGAAGCGATCCTCTACCAGACCGTTTACGATCACCCAGTTTACACACTCGAAGCCATGCAGTCGCAGTGCGAACTCCCCTCGCTCAACACCCGCGCACCACACCAGAGGGTCTTTTTTTGCGGAAGTTATTTCCGGCACGGTTTCCACGAGGACGCCTATGCATCGGCTGTGGAACTGGCCGCTGTGATGCGCCCCCTCCTGAGCCAATGAACTCCGGCCTCTACGAGTGCACCATCCTGCACCGAAGGCTCCAGCCCAAGCGTCATGAGTTCGTTTACCGGATGTTCCTCTTCCACCTCGACATCGACGAGCTTTCCGGAATCGCCGAGAGGATTCCGTTTTTCAGCGTCGGCGAGCCGAACCTCTACTCACTGCGCGAGGAGGACTACTTTCAATTCCACTCGCGCGGGCTGCGGGCCAATGTGGAGACGTTCCTCCAGGCACAAAACTTTCCCTCGATCCCTGTCGGAATTCACCTCCTGACGCTACCCCGGCTCCTCGGCTACACATTCAACCCGATCTCGGTGTTCTTTTGCTACGATGCGGACGCCCGCCCGCTTGTGGCCGTCATTCAGGTCGGCAATACCTTTGGAGAGCTGAAGCCCTACCTTGTCCCGCCGACTCCCGATGGGGCGGGATTCCATATCCGTGTTGCCAAGGACTATTACGTCTCCCCCTTCTCCGCGCCAGACCTCGCGTTCGATTTCCATTTTCAAAACCCCGGCCGACACCTGCGCATCCGCATCGACGAGTATCAAGGCGATGAACGCATCCTCATCAGCTCGCTCACCGGAACGCGTGAGGAACTCACGGCCGGCCACCTCGCCCGTCTCACACTCAGATTTCCACTTGTGACGCTGAAAGTGATTTTTCTTATCCACTTCGAGGCCCTCCGCCTCTGGCTCAAAGGCATCCCGTTTCGCAGGAAAGAAGCCGACCCCGAACGACAGAAGACAGCCTTCCGCGCTCGCTGATGGGGAGGGTGCAGCGTTCGTGCTCGAGCATCCAAGCGAGGAGCGGGCGGGCAGGGTCTTTTTTGAGGCGTTGGAATCCGGAGGCGACGAGGCTGCGCCGGCGCGAGCGAGGCGGGATCAGGCTTTGCGGCGGAATCTCCATGTGGCCACGGCGAGGGCGCCGAGCGCGAGCAACGCGTAGGTCGAGGGCTCGGGCACGACTTCGAAGGTGAACGCGGCGGGGGCGCTGGTGATCAACGATCCGTTGTTCGCCGAGGCGGTGAGGGTGACGAGGTAGGTGCCCGCATCGCTGAAGGCGAATTCGCCATGGCCGTGCTGGCCGACATTGACGCTGAAGGAACCGTAGTTGCCTGCGCCGGCGGAGGAATCCCAGAAGAGATCCTCGCCTTCAAAGAGGGAGAAGTTTCCTGTGCCGTTGCCGGTGTAGCTGAATCCGGTCATCGTGAAGGTGACCGCTCCGGTGAAGGGTGCGGCGAGTTCCTCGGCGCTGAAGCCGATGAAGGGCATGTTGGCGGTGTCGGCCGCGACTTCGCTTTCGGGAGTGACCCACACGGGACCGAGAGGGGTGGCGCCGACGGTGACGGCGGTTTTTTCGCCGAGAAAGTTGAAGTGGATAATCGAATTCTCGAGCGGGTAGTGGATGTGGGTTTCGCCGACATGCTGGCCGATTTCGAGTTCGAGGTCGCCGAGGTGTTCGACGGCTCCGATGTCCCAGTGGCCAGCGCCGCTGACATTGGCGGGGTCTTCCGGTTCCGCGAGGGCGGCGTGTGTGAAGGCCAGTCCTGCAAGGATGGCTGAGGCGATGAGGTGTTTTTTCATGGTGTGTTTTTCTTGGTTTTTGGTTGGTGGAATTCCGCGGTCTCCCTGATCGCGGAAAGTGGTTTCATGGGGCGGGTGTGAGTTGCACGCGCACGCGTTGAAAGGATTGGCCGCCGGGCGGGAGGGCGGATTGAAAAATGACGGCGTCGATTTCGGGGTTGTCGGGAGCGGGGACGGGGTGGCCGAGTTCGGTGAGGCCCGCGGCGCTCCAAGCCTGCGATTCGGGGGCGAGCGAGGCGGTGGCTTCGGGGGTGAAAAGGAGGTCGGAGGCGTTGTGGCGGCGGCGGAAGTGGAGTTGGGAGTCTTCGCCGACGAGTTCGATGCGCGGCTGGAGGAGCGGCGCGTCGGGAACGAGCGGATCGCCGCCGAAGGCGTATTCCTCAAGGTTGGTGAAGCCGTCGCGGTCGGGGTCGGCGTTTGGAGAGCTGATGGCGGGATCGGCGGCTTGTTGCGGGGAGAAGTCGGTGAGGCGCCAATCGTCGTAGGTGATGGTGGCGGGTGGGATTTCCCATTCCTCGACGCCGAAATACACGGGGAGGAGGCTGCTGACTTCCTGGCCGGTGGCAACGAGGGTGCCGCGGATGCGGAAGGTGATGCGATATATGCCGGGGGCTTTGAAGAGGAGGTTGAGGTGGGAGTGGCCGTTGGCGAGCATGAGCATTTCGCGGTTCGGGTAGGCGGGGTCGCGGGTGAGTTCCATGTTCACATTTCCGGAAGAGACGCTGTAGCCGTAGAAGGCTGTGGCATCGGGCGTGGTGAGATTTTCCACGGAGTGGACGGTCCAGTGGGTGCGGTTGTCGGTGAAGGTGCCGTTGCGTGGGACTCCGTAGGCGGAGAAGCCCAGAAAGAGGGTGGCGGCGTTGTTGCTGGCCGAGGCGCTCGAGGGGAAGACCCAGTAGGTCCCGTTCATCGAGCCTTGGAAGTCGAATTGCGCGGCGGCGCTGGTGCGCAGGCGCTGGCCGGTGGCGGGCAGGTAGGCGAGGGCGTCCTCGGGGCCGAATTGAACGAACGCGCCGCCTCCACTGACATCCGAGTCTGTCCGGAAACCGCCGGTGAAGGATTGGTTGCCGGGGTTCCAAATCGCATTGAGGTCCACATGGGGAACGGGTCGGACGACATAGCCGGGGCCGGCGGTGGGGTTGTATTGACTGGCGTTGGTGGTGTTGCTGACAAAGACGCGGATGTCCTCGGCGAAGGCGGCGGTGGCCGTGGCGAGGAGGATCGAAATGGCAACGAGGAGGCGCGGCATTTTTTTAAAAGGAAACGGTGATGTCGTGTCCGGATTCGACGCGTTCCTTGAGCGTCGAGGCGGCGATGGTTTCAACATGGCCGTCGGCGAAGAGGTAGTTGGCGGAGCCGCGGGTGCCATCGGGCGAGCCGCCGCCGAAGGCATCGGGCCAGATTTCGCCGCGCAGACCGTTCCAGGATTTCATGACGCCCGAGTGGATGTGGTCGGTGCCGGTGGAGGTTTTGTTGGTGTTCCCGAGGAACACGAGGATGGCTCGGGAAGGCTCTGGAATGCGGCCGAGGCGGTCGAAAACGACTTCACCGGGGACGAGTTCGCCGTTTTCATCGACGAAGGAATCGGCCTCGACGCGTTCATTGAGGAGGTAGCTGGTGGCGTGGGCGTCGGCGAGTTTCGCGGCGGCGCGGGGGTCGGCGGGTGAGACGCGGACGCGGGTGTAATTGGTGCCGAGGTGGGCCTGGAGCTGCTCGATCCAGGTGGTGTCGGGGTTGATGCAATTGATGCTCGGGAGTTTTCCGTCTTTTTCGGCCGCGTAGAGGTGGATGCCGGCGCCGATGGATTTCATGTTCGAGGCGCATTTGGCACGCTGGCCGTTTTCGAGGGCACCGCGCACGGCGGGGACGGAAATGGCGGTTAGGACCGCGAGGATCGCGAGGACAACCAGCAGTTCGACGAGCGAGAAGGCGCCTCGGGCTGGTTTTATTAGTTGCATACTGCTTGCAATAACCGGCCCGAATGGAGCGGGCAAACCTTTTTGCAAGTTTATTGCATTATAATTAAGGCGAGGCTTGACGCGACCGGACGGGAAGGCAACATGGCCCGCTATGTCTCGGTTTCGCTCGAAGATGATGCGCTATTCCGGTCGCCTTGTGGCGGCGGGCGCACTGTTTTTCGTTGTGGGCGGACACTGGGGCGCGCTGCAGGCGGTGGCATGGACGAAGATGCTTTGGGAGTATTCGCAGAGGGACGGTTCGTTTTTTGCGGGCGCGAAGATGACATTTGATGGCGGGCATCCCTGTGGGATGTGCGACTCGATCCAAGAGGCGAAGGGCAAGGAGGAGAGTTCTCCGGCGGTTTTGGCCGCTGTAAAAAAGATCGAGATTTTCGCAGTGGAGACTGCGGATCCATTGCCGAGGAGGGTGTGCGGGGAGTTTGATTTTCCGGTGGCGGCGGACGAGTTCGCCGTCGCGCGGGGCGCGGCCCCGCCTGATCCGGTTCCGATTGCCGGGGTTTCGAGTGTTTAGAAAACCGCGCCGCCCTCGTTGGGTGGCGGGTTTTTCCGTTTAAAAAAATCCGGCGCGCTTTGGGCCGCGTCGGGTCTCCGTTTTCCCACACTGCGGTTCCATGTGGTGCCGCGCGGAGGTCACGAGCCCTGCAGAATTCATCACCACTTAAATAAATCCCATTATGAAGAATCTTTTTATCGCAGCAGCTGCTTTCGCGGCAATCGGCGCAGCGCAGACGGCGTCGGCGCACATCAGTTACTCGGGCCGGAATTTCGGCACGCTCGTTGTCGGAAATCCGGCCACAAACATCACTAACCAGACCATGAGCAGTGCCTTTGGCTGGGCGGATGCGACAGACGCCGACTGGGGCGACAGCCACCGGGGGCGTTTTTTCCGCTTCACCTTGACGGCCACGGCATCCGTGATGGTGTCGGTGCAGAGGAATTCGAGCGGAACAGGAACGGTTGGCACTTTCCTGCCGGCGATCTCGGTGTATTCGGGCTTGGCGCAGGGAAGTCCAGAGACGTTGGCGCATGATTCGTCCGCGCTCTCCGTGGCCTCGCGACCGGCCGAGACCGAAGGAAGCTTCCGCTCGCTGGTGGATTTTTCCATCGGCAATGACGACACCTACAACACGGCAGGCGACCCGACCAGCGGTGTGCTCTACGCGGCGCGGTTGGCGAACTTCACCTACATCGGGCATGCGGCGGACGGGACGAGCGACAACTTCGGCAGCGTTTCTGGGATCCACGGGGACGGAATTGCCGATGGGTTTGTAACGGCGACCTTCAACGACCTCGCGGCGGGCGACTATTCGTTGTTCGTCGGCGGGGCGAATTACGCGGCGCAGTTGGCCGAGACAGGCCCCACCTATCCGACCTACGGCGTGAATGTCAGCGTGCAGGCCATTCCAGAACCATCGACTTGGGCGCTGATCGCACTGAGTGCCGGGTTTGTGGGCTGGAGGACGATCCGCCGTAGGAACGCCTGATGAATCGGCTTGAATGGAAAATTCGGCGCGGAGGTGGATTCACGCTGATCGAGTTATTGGTAGTCATTGCGATCCTCGGAGTGCTCGCGGCGCTAGGATTTTCCGGTGCAAGGGCCGCGGTGCTCAAAGGTCAGATGACGGAGTGCCTTTCCAACATGCGGCAGATCGGGACGGCGATGCAGTTGTTTGTGGGAGAGAACGGGGGGCGTTTGCCGGGGACATCGCATAGCATTTCCTGGACGAATTCGCTCTCGGCCTATCTCGGCACGAACTTCATCGGGAAGTGTCCGGCGGTGAAAAAGCATCGGGCGCGCGTCACCTATGGTTGGAACGACAGCCTGGCCTCGAACGGCACCGGAATGCTGACAGTGGCCAGCAGCACGCCGTCTTCGACGATGGCTGTAGCGGAATTGGCGACAAACCAAAGCAGTGAACATTTCCATTTCGCCGGAGGTCGAGGTGGCGCGGCGCGGGTGACGGCAAATCAATTCAAGGCCTCGGTGAACGTCGAAGCGCACGGGAAAAGCGCGAACTACCTCTTTGTTGACGGTCACGCCGAGAATCTGGCCTGGACCGAAGTCCAGCGCAGGCTGGCACAGACGAATTCCACATTTTTAGTTCCATGAAAAAAATCGTTATTCTTTTTTTGATTTTGGTTGGTGTGTGTGAGGCCCACGACCATGTCGAGGTGGGTCTGGATCCTAACACCGCTGCACGGCTGGGATTGGACGGGCCGGGCTTTCAGTTGGCGTGTTATGTGCCGACCGGGGAGTTTTTCAGCGGCTACACGCCGAACTTTCCAGGAGGCTGGCACGCGAGCGAATTGACCTTCACAACCGAGACGAACGCGCTGGATCAAGCCGATGGGGCCAACCCAAGGATCGAGTTGGTTTCCGTGGCTGGACCTGTGGGGGGTAACCTTGCATTTTGGGAAGTCGGGGCGGCGGCGCCGACTTGGTCCCGGTCGACGGGATGGAACGAGGGGCAGGGAAATGTGCCGACATTTCCTGTGGTGTTGGGCGGAGACAGCCACGCGCACGGGCGGGCGTTCACGATGGACCTGCCGGGGAATTACACGGTTACATTCCGCGCGGTGGATGCGAACGGAATTTTCAGCGTGAGCGCGAATCACACGATGGGTTTTCGGGCGCAACAACCGCCGCAACTTTCGATCTCGATCGTCGGAGGGAATGCGACGCTTTCATTTACCAGCCGCGACAAATTTGTTTACGACCTGCAATCGTGCGAGGATTTGGCTCAGGGGGATTGGGGGCCGGTTGGACCATTCACTTCCATGGATGGCGACGGATATGCGAAAGACATGACCGACTCTGTGTCCGAACGCTCGAAGGTTTTTTACCGATTGGTCGAGTATTATTAATCCCCCCCACCCGGTTGACCGCTCAGACGCGGAATCCATCCATTTCCGGGGACATTTCCGCCTTGGTCGGGGACAAGTGTTGCACGGAACGTTGATGAGGCTTTGCCCATCGCCTCGATCCGCCCGACCGGTTGCGCTTTTCGCCATGATGATTCATTCTGTGCGGGATGACCACCCACAAGCCCCGCGCGGATTTTCAGGCGATACTCCGCGACATGCCGCACAAACCTGGCGTGTATGTGATGCGGGACCGGCTTAACCACGTGATCTATGTCGGCAAAGCGAGGGACCTGAGGAAACGTGCGGGCAGCTACTTTATGCCGTCACGAAAGTTTTCTGCCGACCTCAAGACACGAGCGCTCATCGAAAGCGTGTGGGATTTGGAATACCATACTGTCCGCAGCGAGGCGGAGGCGGTGCTCTTTGAGGGAAAGCTCATCAAGGAGTTCCGCCCGAAATACAACATCAGTTTCAAGGATGACAAACGCTTCCTCTTGGTGCGAGTGAACCTCGCCGAAGCAATTCCCCGCTTCGCTCTCACCCGCATGCGCAAGGAGGATGGAGCCCGCTATTTCGGACCCTTTGCGCATGCCGGTGCGCTTCGAAGCACACTCGAGGCGATGAAGAAGACATTTGGCCTTCGTTCCTGTCGGCCGTTGGAGCCGGGCGAATCCGACTACAAGCACTGCCTCGACCATGTGATCAAGAATTGCAGTGCTCCCTGTATCGGAAAGGTGACCCGCGACGAATACGTCGCCCGCGTTGAAGCCGCCTGCGATTTCCTCGAGGGCCAGAGCCGTGAAATGACGGATCAGGTCGAGTGCGAGATGAAGGCGGCAGCCGGGCGCATGGAATTCGAAAAGGCCGCCCAACTGCGCAATCTGCTGGAGGATTTAAAAACGACCACCCGCCCGATGACGCGATTCACACGCAAATCTCTTCCCTCCACGATCAACCCCGAATCCGACGTTTCCTCTCTCCAAGCGGCTTTGGAGTTGGATGCGGCTCCGGAGGTGATGGAGTGCTTTGATATCTCGAATATCTCCTCCACGCATATTGTCGCCTCCATGGTGCGCTTTCGCGGGGGCGTTCCGGACCGTGCGAACTACCGCACATATCGCATCAAGGGCTTAGACCACCAGGACGACTTCGCAAGCATGGCCGAGGTTGTTCGCCGCCGCTATGGACGCGTTCTACGCGAGGTCAAGGACGGCAATTCCCCGCTCACACTGCTGCCGAACCTGATCATTGTGGACGGGGGGCGGGGCCAACTCTCCAGCGCCTGCGGGGAACTCAAGCGCCTCGGACTTCTCCACATTCCCATCATCGGCCTCGCGAAGGAATTTGAAGAAATCCACCGCCCGAACCACCCCCTCCCCATGCTGCTTCCTCAGGATAGCGGGGCTTTGCGCCTCCTCCAACGCATCCGTGACGAAGCCCACCGCACGGCCAACGCCTACCACAGCCTGCTTTTGAAAAAACGGGTCCGTGAGAGCCTCCTCGATGAGGTTCCCGGGATTAGCGCTGCCCGCAAGCGAGCGCTTCTTGAACGCTTCGGCTCGGTCGAGCGCATCAAATCCCTTGACCCCTCCAGGCTCGCCGAGGTCTCCGGCATCAGCCAAAGCCTTGCCGAACGAATCACCGCCACCCTCAACGCCAACTGACCTGTCCGATGCAACTCGACTTCGACCTCAAAGGAACCCCGCAATCCGCCAAGCCAAAGGGCCCTGGTGTCACGCCCTCGATACCCCAGGCGACACCCTCACCCCAAAAAGCAGCGACCGAACAACCCGTCCTCACGGTCAGCGCGCTCACACGCAGAGTCCGCACCCTCCTTGAGGCGGACATCGGCGACATTTGGGTCGAAGGCGAGATTTCAAACCTGCGCCGCCAGAGTTCCGGCCACATTTACTTCACACTCAAGGATGCCGGCTCGCAGATCGCATGCGTTCTCTTTGCCGGCCAAACCGCCCAACTGAGGGGAATGAATTTTGACGACGGAGTGCAGGTTCAAATCTTCGGCCAGATCACAGTTTACGAGCAACGCGGGAACTACCAACTCATCGTGCGGCGGGTGCGTGAACGCGGAGTCGGTGCCCTCCAGGCCAGATTCGAGGAACTCAAGCGCCGCCTCGACGCAGAGGGGCTCTTCCGCCAGGGGAAAAAGCGTCCCCTCCCCCGCTTTCCGCGCCGCATCGGCGTTGTCACATCGCCCACGGGTGCGGCTATTCGCGATTTTCTCAACGTCCTCCACCGCCGCCAGCGCGGTATTGAGGTCGTGATCTTCCCCGTGCGCGTGCAGGGAAAAGGAGCCGCCATGGAGATTGCCGAAGCCGTGCGTTTACTCGGCAGCCCCGTCTCCCTCGGCATTGAGGCTCTCGATGTCATCGTGATCACGCGCGGAGGCGGCAGCCTCGAGGATCTTTGGGAGTTTAACGAGGAGGCGGTGGCCCGCGCGGTGGCGGCCAGCCCGATTCCTGTTGTGAGCGCGGTTGGTCACGAAATTGATTTTACGATCTGCGACTTCGCGGCCGACTTTCGCGCCCCCACGCCAAGTGCCGCAGCGGAGATTCTCTCCGCGGACTCCGGGGAACTTCTGGAAAAACTTGCCCACCTTTCAGCGCGACTGCACCGGCCTGCCCGAACGCGGCTTGAGGGCATCCGCAGCGGGCTCGACGCCCTCCGGCGAACCGCTCTCTTCCTCGAGCCCACACGCCGTCTTCGCGAGGACCAGCAGACACTCGACCGCAACCGTGAAGATCTCCATACCGCCGTGGAGGCAGGCACCCGATCGCTCCGACTGACCCTCGAGCAAAATGCCCGCATCCTCACCCGCCACAGCCCAGATCGAAGAATCGCGGAACTCCTTCGAATCCTCGCCCTCCACCGCGAGACGTTTCAGCGAAAAGCGGAATCCCGCCTCCACGATCATCAATCGACCCTCACCCGCAACGCCGCACTCATCCAAGCCCTCAACCCCACCGCCGCCCTCGCGCGAGGCTACACGATGACGCTCGACAGTGCCGGGCGCATCCTCCGCTCCGCTGGGGACGCCTCGAAAACCGATGCGCTTCTGACCAAGTTCCACGACGGCATGGTGCGCTCCCTCGTCCCGCGGGAAGCTCCACCGGCTTGATTCCCGAAGGATTTTTGTAAACATCCGCCCACCAGTGAGCCCATCCTCTCATCGCCCCGTTCGCGTGCTCATCCTCACCGCCAGCATGGGCGAGGGTCACAACACCGCCGCACGCAACATCCGCAACGCCCTCTCCGCCCTCGCGGGAGATCGGGTCGAGGTTCTTGTCGTCGATCCCTACACACGAACGAACCCTCTCGTGAACCGGCTCATCCAGAGAGGCTACGCGGCGGCGATCAACAACTACCCACGCCTGTGGAAGATCGTGTTCGCCATGCTCAGCCAACCAAAGGTCATCGAGAGCATGGGCCCGCTCCTCGCCCAGCTCACGAACGCCGTCCACTCCCTCGTCCGCGAGTTCAAGCCGGACATCATCGCCTCGACCTACCCGGTCTTCGGCTATGTGATGGAAAAAATCCAACGTGCCGACCCCTCCGTAAGAGCACCTTTTTACATGGTTATCACCGACTCCACGATGATCAACCAGACATGGTATCGCTACCCCTGCGATGGAGCGATCGTGGCGGACGACCCCACCGCCGACGTCCTCCGGCGCGACGGGGTTCCCGAAAAAAAAATCCACATCCTCGGCTTTCCTGTCGGGTTGGAATTCGACGAGTTCCTGCCAACCCCGCCGCCCCATGATGGAAACTGGCGTGTGCTCTTCTTTCCGGGAGGCCCGCAGCAGCGCGCCATCGAGACACTCCATCTGCTCTCCTCAGTGGAAAACCTCAGCGTCAGCGTGATCACCGGCCGGCGGCGGGACACGCACGCAGCGCTAGCGCGGGCCGGACTCCCCCGGCGCGGCAACCTCATCGGCTGGACGGACAAAATGCCGGAACTCATGGGCTCGCACCACCTCTTCATCGGCAAGGCGGGCGGAGCGACAGTGCAGGAGGCCATCGCCGCCCAGATTCCGTTTGTTGTGAGCCATATCGTCCCTGGCCAGGAGGAAGGCAACATCGCCCTCATCCAGCAAACCGCCATCGGAGCCCTCGCCTCCCAGAGCCCCTCCCACGTCCTTCATATTGTCATGGGTGCCATGGCCAACGAGGCGGCACTCTGGCGCACTTGGCGCCGCAACCTGCTTCAACTTCAGAAGCCCTCCGCCTCCCGCTCCATCGCAAGCCTCCTCCTCGAAAAGGCGGAGAGGCCGGGGCAGTGATCCTCGACGAGCCGCCTCGAGACACCAGACCCATGCCTACAACGCTTCCGATTTACGATCTCGACGAAGAAATCGCAACCACGCTTCGGCGTGGCAACCGCCTGATTCTTCAGGCCCCCACCGGTTCGGGAAAGTCCACCCAGGTTCCGCAGATTCTTCTCGACGCCGGCGTGCTCGGCGATGGGCGCTGCGTCATTTTGCAACCCCGCCGCCTTGCCGCACGAATGCTTGCTGCGCGGGTCGCCTCGGAGCGCGGATGCCGCCTTGGCACAGAGGTCGGTTACCGCATCCGCCTCGACAACGTATCCTCCCGCGATACGCGCATTCTTTTTGTCACTGAGGGAATCCTGCTGCGCCAAATGCTCGCGGACCCGATGCTGAGCGGCATCTCCACGCTCATCTTCGACGAATTCCACGAGCGGCATCTCTATGGGGACATCAGCTTGGCGCGCGCACTGGATCTCCAAGAGTCGGTCCGGCCCGACCTGAAGATTATCGTCATGTCCGCCACCCTCGACGGGGAGGAACTCGCGGAGTATCTCAACCCCGCCGAATGCCTCCGCTCCGAGGGGCGCATGTTTCCGGTGGAAATACGCCATCTTGCGCACGATCCCAAGGATGATCCCGTTTGGGAGACCGCTGCTGAGGCCGTGGCCGGGCACTTCGAGCAAACTCCCGGCGATGTCCTTGTCTTCATGCCGGGCGCCTACGAAATCCAACGCACCATCCGCGAACTCCAGGGGCGTCTCGGAGGCCGATGCAACATCCTCCCGCTCCATGGCGAACTCCCAGCCGCCGAGCAGGACAAGGCCGTCGGGCGTTCTCACGGGCGCAAGATCATCGTCTCCACCAATGTCGCCGAAACATCGCTCACGATCGACGGGGTCACCCTCGTGGTGGATTCCGGTCTCGCACGCGTGGCACGCCACGACCCGAACCGCGGCATTAACACCCTGCTCATCGAGAAAATAAGCACCTCCTCGGCGGCACAGCGCGCTGGTCGTGCCGGCCGGACCGCACCTGGCCTCTGCGTGCGCCTCTGGACCGAACGCGACCACACACGCCGCCCTCTCCGCGAGCTTTCGGAAATCAAGCGCCTCGACTTGGCCGAGACACTCCTCACGCTCAAGGCCGCGGGCGTGCAGGATGTGCGGGCATTTCGGTGGATCGAGCCTCCCGAACCGCAAGCCCTCGACCTCGCCGCGACATTGCTGCAGGACCTCGGAGCCATTGATGCCTCCGGGAGGATCACTGCCACCGGGCGCCGCATGCTCCAGTTTCCCGTCCATCCCCGCTATGCCCGCATGTTCATTGCGGCGGAGGAACTCGGCTGCGTGCGGGCCGCGGCACTCATCGCAGCCATTACGCAGACACGTTCCATGCTCCTCCGCGCCGACAAAAAGACGGAGGACGAACGGGCCGAAATCTTCAGCGGAGGAACCTCGGATTTTCTCGTTCTGATGCGCGTCTTCGAGTGGGCGCGCAGCCGGGATTTTCGAATGAATGAATGCCGCACGCTGGGAATCCACTCGGACTCGGCCCGACAAGTTGCGAAGCTTTTCGAGCAGTTTCTGGACATCGCCCACGCCGAAGCCCTGTTGCTCGAGGACGCGCCTCCGCGAGATTCCGACGTCGCGAAGTGCATCCTCGCTGGGTTCGCCGATCAAGTCGCTGTGCGGCGCGGAACGGGCACGCTCGTGTGCGATGTCGTTCATGGACGGCGCGGGATGTTATCGCGCCAGAGTGCCGCCACGGAGAATCCGCTTCTTGTCGCCGCCGAGATTGCCGAGATCGAGGGCCGCGATGGCGATGCCCGCGTGCTCCTGAGCCTCGCCACGGGAATCGAGGAGGCCTGGCTCCGAGAGATGTTTCCCGGGGATTTCCAGGAGAAGACCGAGCATTTCTTCGACAAAAGCCAGAACCGCGTGGTCGTGAGACGGGCGAGGATCTTCCGCGATCTCATCCTCGACAACCGCGACCGCGACGCCGAGCCGGGTCCAGCCGCCGCCTCCTGCCTTGCGGATCAAGTGCTCCAAGGCGTCCTGCGCCTCAACGGCTGGGACGATGCTGTCGAGCAATGGATTCACCGTGTCAACTTCCTCGAGCGCCTCTGCCCCGACCAAGGCCTTCCAGCCCTCGGCGAGGACGAACGCCACCACATCATTCTCCTAGTTTGCGATGGGGCCGTATGCTACCGGGATATCAAAGATGCCCCCGTGCTGGCCCATGCCCGCTCACTCCTCACGCCCGCCCAGCAACACTTCGTGGACAAACACGCTCCAGAGCGCATCGAGCTTCCCGCCGGGCGGCGCGCCAAAGTGACGTATGCCAAATCCGCGGATCCTTTCCTGGCCGCCCGCATCCAGGATCTCTACGGCGTTTCCGACGACATCAAAACGGCCCTTGGCCGACACACACTCACCCTCCACATCCTTGCTCCGAACCATCGTCCGGTGCAGGTCACGCGAAGTCTGAAATCTTTTTGGACCGAGACCTATCCGGGCCTGAAACAGCAACTCCAGCGCCAGTATCCCAAACACGAGTGGCGGTAAGCAGAGCGGATCCGCTCAGGAACCGGTATTGAGTGCCGAAGCCGGGAATCTCTGGCCGAGTTCCTTGAGAGCGTTGTCGGCCTCGCTGTCTTTTTCCGCCCGGCGATAGGACTCAGCCCCCCGCTTGAGGGCACGGGGTGTGATTTCAGGATCGTCGGTGAGAACGGCAAGACTCATGAAGGCGCGGGCTGCACTCTCGTAATCGGCTTCGGAAAAATAAATCTCGCCCGATACAAAGCGGGCCTCGGCATTGAGCCTGCCTTCGGGTTGGAGGAAAAGGGCTTGGTCCGCAGACTGTCTGGCAGCAGCGGTGCGGTTCAGCCCCAAGTCGGCGCGGGCCTTGGCGATGAAACCTCGGGCGCGCGCGGGAGGATCCTGCACGGCAGCGAGACATTTGTCGGCAGCCTGCGCGGACTCCTCATACTTCCCGAGGGCGAGGCGGGCCTCGGCGAGCATCAGCCACGCCTCCGGGGGGATGGCGGCCGGGTTCTCCGCAAGAGGCTGCAGGATTTTCTCGGCTTTGGCGGGTTTTTTGTCTGCAAGATATCCCTGTGCGAGCCACACAACGACCTCGGCGGGGAGCGGCCCACCTTGGTATTGGTCGAGCTCTCGAGCCGCTGCAGCGCGATCCCGGCCTTGATACTCCGCAAGGATGATGCGCAATGTCGCGCGCTCGGCATAGTTTTTCGGGTCAAGAAGGCGGGCCTTGTCGAGGAATTTGACGGCCTCCTTGTAGTCCTTATTTTCATAGGCGGCCCAACCGAGCCAGAAGTTCGCTTGGGCGGCGGCGGCGGAGTTTGGGTAGCGTTTGAGAAGCTCCTGAAAAGCGGCGGCCATTTCGGGGTAGTTCTTCTGCTGACCGCATGTGAGGGCCTTTTGGAGCAAGGCGGGCTCAACTTCCTTGCTGAATTGGTATCGGGTGATGACCTCGTCGAAATCCGCAATGGCCGTGCCGTAGGCCTTTGTTTTCTGACGCGCAAGCCCACGTTGAACGATGGCGGTGGGAGCGAGTTTATTGTCCGGATATTTATTGGCGAAATCCGAATAGGCGCGGATGGCCCCGTCGTTGTCGCCGGAGGCTGCAAGGCTCCATGCGAGTTTGTAGAGCGCGGCGGAGCATTGGTCTTTCTTGAGCGCGGAATTATCAATCAAAGGCAGATAGGCGCGCGCAGCGGCTGCATAGTTGGCCTGTTGGAAGAACGACTCGGCCTTGAGCAGGGACGCCGAGGCGATTTGCTTGGGGTCGGTGGCGGTGCGGAGGAACACGTCCACTTCGGCGGGAAGGGATTTGTCTTTGGTGGCGAAAAGGCTCAGGAGGCGTTGGTAGAGGGTATCCGAACTTGCCGCGCCGGGATGCTCGGCAACCAGCCGGTCGTAAACCAAGCGAGCTCTCCCCTCATCGCCCGACTGCCGGTGGGCGGCTGCGAGGATTTGTAAAACCTCGGCCTTCGAGGATAGCGGAACCTTTGTCTCGACCCCCTCTCCCATTTCGATGATGCCCTTGTAGTCGCCGCTTTCGTAGCGCAGACGCAGTGCGCCAAGGACGGCGTCCGCTTTTCCGGCGGCATCGGGACTCGCACCGGCAGCCTTGTCATAGAGTTTGAGAGCCTTGTTTGTGAAACCAAGTTCCCTCGCGAGTTGCGCGGCCTGCATGGCCGAGGCCGACGTGACATCTGGGCGCCCGCCCGCATCCACAAGGAGCTCGAGAGTCTCGAGGGCGGCTTGCTTTTTTCCTGCCTGGAGTTGAAGGGCCGCAAGGGCCATCGCGGCGTTCTCGCGATAGGGGTTCTCGCCTTCGGTGGCGATGACGGCGCGGTATCGCTCTTCGGCGGCATCATTCTTTTTCAAGAACTCTAGGCTGCGGGCGGAAAAGTAGCTTGCAGCAAGGCGGACACCGGGCTCCTTGGCTTCGCGCGAAGCGAGGTCGAACTGAATGGCGGCGGACTCGTAAAGCTTGCCGTCCAGAAGAAATTCTCCAAGGCGGTAGGCGCCAGCGGCGGCGAACTCTCCATTTTGGAATTCCATAACCAGCTTTTCATAGCCGGCCCGCGCGGCAGCCGTGTTGCCCGCCATGCGGTGGCACTCGGCCACGCGGAAGAGTGCGGAGTCCCGCGCCCCCTCGGTGGAACCCGAGATGAGATAGACCTCATACTCGGGAATCGCCAAATCGTAGAGCTTGCGAGCATAGAGATTGTTCGCCCGGTCGAGCGCGATAACGGCACCGCTTGTGGTCTCCCGTGGAGCGATGCGGATATTTGCCGCGTCGTCAATCACCTCGGGAGCCGCGGGCTCGGGGAGTGGCGTGGCGATAGGGGCTGGTGTGGGGACCGGCTCGGCATTCACAGGCAGCGCCCGCCGAACCTCCACCGGCGTGGCCACGGGGACCCGTTCCATCCAGGCTGGATTCTCGTAGATTTCCTCGCTCGAGGCCGCGCTGACAGGCAGCGCCCGCCGGACTTCCTGCGCTTGCGCAGCGGCACCTAGAGCGAGAAGAAGAAGCAGGGCGGGGCGATTCATTCCGGACGGCTGGTCGCAAAAGCGACGTTCCAGATATTGGCACGGCGACAGACATCGAGGACGTCCACCACATGGCTGTAGTCCGTCTTTTCATCCCCGCGCAAAATCACGGCCTGATCAGGATACAGGGAGGAGATTTTAGTGAGGGCCTCCTGCAACGCGGCGGCATCCATCGTGCGGCGGTTCATCACAATGCGACCGTCGGATTTCACATTCAGAATCACCTCGCCCACCGAGCGCCGTGTTTCCTTGCCTTCGCGGGCTTTCGGCACCTTCACATCCAACTCCGTCTCGCTGCGGGAAAAATTCCACGTCACCAGAAAAAAGATCAGGAGCAGAAAAACAATATCCACCATTGGAGCGATCTGAAGCCCCGGCGGAGGGGCTTGAGTGGAGCCACGGAAATTCATGTTAGTCGCGTCTTGAGTCGCCTTGGTGCCCGACTCCCAACTGCGCCATGAGGACTGTTGAGGCAGCCTCGAGATCAGAGATCATTCCCTGCACGCGCCCGCGAAAAAATGCGTAGGCAGCCATCGTAGGGATGCCAATGAAAAGCCCGGCTGCCGTGGTGATCAGGGCTTCTGCAACTCCCTCGGCAAGCATCATGGGACGCGATGCGACGATGTCGCTGGCGACAACTGTAAAGGATTTGATCATACCGAGAACTGTGCCGAAAAGCCCGACCATCGGGGCGATGGACCCCAGATCCGCAAGGTAGCTGATGCGTTGGTTCCAGAGGCCTGCGAGGCGAATCCCCTCGGCTTGCGCGATTTCGCGGGCCTCGGCGATCGAGGCTCCGGGGTTTTTCGTCAGGAAATTCAGGGAACGCTCCATCACGCTGGCAATGGCTTCGTTGTGACGGTTCGAGATGGCGAGCAAGCCGAGCAAATCCTTTTTGCGAATCAGCGCATCCGCCGTCTGCATATAGCGCCCGCTCACGACCGAACCTCGCCTCATCGTGAATAGGTAGACGACAATGAGCATCACAGCCAAAACGGACATCGCCCCGAGCGGATACATCACCGGCCCGCCGGAGGCGACCACCTGCCAGAGATTTGTCGTCTGTCCGGGGGCCTCCTCCTGAGCGAATACCGCAGGCGCGGCCGCAAGAAAAAGCACAGCGAAAGAAATCGATTTCATACGGCGGAAAACCCTAACACGCTGGAAACGGCTTGCAAGCGGCACGACTGGCGATGGGAATCGATTGCCCGGGACGGCAAGAGGAAATCATCTCGCCGAGGCACTCCGCTCCCATGCAATAATTCCTCGATGAAGAATCCGGCAGCCCCCCCTCAACACTCCGAGCCGACGCCTCCGGCAGCGCACCGTCGCAGGGCACGCTATGCCGGGAAACACCCCCGCCGCTTCGAGGACAAATACAAGGAACTTCAAAAAAACCCCGAGACCATCGCCCAGGTCATCGCCTCGGGGAAAACTCCCGCCGGAGCACATCTGCCAGTCATGCTCCCGGAGGTCCTCGATGCCCTGAGGCCGGAGGCCGGCTCGGTCGCCGTGGACTGCACCCTCGGGCATGGGGGACACACCCGCGGGATTCTTCAGCGCATCCTTCCGGGAGGTCGCCTGCTGGCCCTCGACACCGATCCTCTGGAACTTCCCAGGACCGAGGCGGCCCTGCGTGCCGAGGGCTTCGGAGAGGACGTCCTCCTGACCCGCAAATCGAATTTCGCCGGCCTGCCCGCCGCGCTGGCGGCCTCCGGGATTTCCCGCGCGGACGTGATTCTTGCCGACCTCGGCGTCTCCTCGATGCAGCTGGATAATCCGGCGAGGGGATTCACGATGAAATCTGCGGGTCCCCTTGACATGCGAATGAACCCCGCGCGCGGGCTTGCCGCGTCGCAATGGCTCGAGCGGGTTCGCCCTGCGGAGCTCGAGGCGACGCTCGCCGACAATGCCGATGAGCCGGATGCGCCCCTTCTTGCCCGCATCCTGGCAGGCGGCACATTTCTCACCACCACCGATCTTGCCGCCGCCATACGGAACGCCCTTCCGAATCGCCTGCCGTTGGAGAGGGAAAAAGCGGTGCGCCGGGTCTTCCAAGCCGTGCGCATCGCCGTGAATGAAGAGTTCAGCGCGCTGGAGGCCCTCTTGCGCGCCCTCCCGCTGTGCCTCAACCCAGGCGGCCGCGTGGCCATTCTGAGTTTCCACTCGGGCGAAGACCGCCGCGTCAAAAAGGCCTTCCAAACCGCGTTCAGGGAAGGGCGATTCACAGCCATTTCGCAGGATGTGATCCGCGCCTCTCCCGACGAGTGCCGGGCAAACCCGCGCGCAACGCCGGCCAAGTTGCGTTGGGCTCGAATTTAAGCGGCGAAACGCCCATGCCCCCGCTCCGCATGGCCCGGCAGGGGAGTCGGAGTTGGCGTCGGAGTGGCTTGCGGAGTGGGAGCAGGTGAAGCGCTTGGATCGGGCAGCGGTGTTGGGAGCGGCCAAGGGGGAACAAGATCGGGCCAAGTGTGAAGGTCCACCGACAGGCCGCCCAGTTCGTTGACGAGTTCGGTGCATTTCGCGCGCCATTTTTCGAGGTCCGGCGGAGCGGGCGCTTCATCGGCTGTCCCGGGAAAGACGAGGTAGGTGACGTTGATGTCGCTCACGGCGCGAACCTGGTTGGAGGAACTTTTGCTGAGTTCTCGGCAGAGAAGCAACGAGGCCTCGCCCGCTTTGTGGGAGGGTCCCGAGTCG
>Ga0247843_1000801_pt1 | contig 70601 bp, 37 predicted proteins | sample LaCruzMarch2017__FD_192420 | JGI IMG/M metagenome (GOLD analysis project Ga0247843, IMG submission 192420) | Freshwater microbial communities from meromictic Lake La Cruz, Castile-La Mancha, Spain - LaCruzMarch2017_8m | ecosystem: Environmental > Aquatic > Freshwater > Lake | place: Spain...
GGGGGAGGGTGCAGAAAACCCTTCTTCCACAGTGCTCTGGCGCTCCGACCTCCCTGCACCCACTCGTGGGGGCGGGGCCGGGGGTGGGGGCTCGCGTACCCGACCCGTCGGGCCACCGCTCTAGTACTGCGAAGCGGCCGGACTCGTCGGGCCGCTCGCGCTGCCAGGACACCCAGTCGCGGATCAGACCGTTTGAGACCGCGCGGCCCTGGTGCTCCAGTCCGTGCACGAGCTCATCGGATGTGAACCTGGTGACGCCGACGGATTCGGGGTCGAAGCCGCCGGTGTCATGGTCTTCGACCCAGCGCACGTGTCGCAAGGGGTCCCAGGCCGCAAAGCTCCCGTCGGCGAGGGCGAAGAGCGTCGGCGCGTCGTGGATGTCGTTGCCGACGCGCTCGCGCCAGGACTGCGAGGGCTGGTCGAAGCGGGCGGGCGACCCGGACTTCGACGGCACCAACGGGTTCACCGGATGGGTCGTGGTCGACGAGCGCCAGTGGACGTGAGCGTGCGCCTGCTGCTCGGGGCGCGGCCACGCAGGCGACGAGGCCCAGGTGCGCGTCAGGACCCACCAGGCGAGCTCCAGCAGGAAGCTCTTGCCGAGGCCGTTGTCGCCCGTGACGACGTTCAGCCGGGGCCGGAGGGCCATCTCCGCCCGCACGAGCGGGCCGACGTCGTGGATCGTCAGTGAGTGCAGCATCGGGGCGCGATCCTAGCCCAAGCTCGGAGGTCGACGACGTCGACGTCGCGGCGGTGCGGTGCGACCTCACCCTGACCCATCGGAGTGGGCGGTGGTAGCGTGAAGTTCATGCACGCGGGCTCGATGGACCCTGGCCTCCCCGCCTCGCGTCGCGACGACCACGACAACATCGTCGTGATGCACGGCGTGACCTGGGCGCAGTACGAGGCCGTGCTGGAGATTCGCGGGGAGCGCAGCACGCCCAGGATCTGTTACCTCGCCGGGGAGCTCGAACTGATGAGTCCGGGGCGCAATCACGAGCGCATCAAGTCGCTGTTCGGTCGGCTGTTGGAGGCGTGGGCCGAGGAGACCGGGGTCGCGCTGAACGCGTACGGCTCGTGGACCGTGAAGCAGCAGCCCGACGAGCGCGGGGTCGAGCCCGACGAGTGCTACGTCGTGGGCGAGCGCGAGACCACGGCGCCGGACCTCGCCATCGAGATCGTCTGGACCGCCGGCGGAATCAACAAGCTCGACATCTACGCACCGCTCGGCGTGGGCGAGGTCTGGACCTGGAAGGCGGGGCGCCTCGCGGTGCACGTCCTCCGCGGCCGGGCGTACGTGGCGTCGACCCGCAGCGAGGTGCTGCCCGGGCTCGACCTCGACCTGCTCGTGAGCTTCGTCGAGCGCACCGACCAGACCGCCGCGGTGCGCGAGTACCGACGGGCGCTGCGCGACGGGCGGTGATCCAGCGATCGGGGCGGTTCATCTCCCACCCCGCGCGTATCTTCACGAACTCCCGGCCGTGCCAGAACACTACGATTCCCGCTGATTCGCGTTCAACCTGCCGACCCCCGCGCGTATCTTTCACGCGCGCCGACCTCCGATATACGGTAACCCCTCCGCGAGGGGCGTCTTGAGGGGCTGACGAGGTCGTGGTTGGCGGCGACGACCAAGCACGCTCCCGGTCCGACGTCGGCGTGGGCTACGGTATCGCCCGCGATGGACGAGGCGACGCTCTGGTCGAAGCTCCGCAAGATCGAGGCGCTGCACGCGGGCACCACCAGTGACGGCGAGCGCGAGGCCGCGCGCCTCGCCGCGGAGCGCATCCGCGCCCGGCTCGCGGCGCAGCGCACCGAGTGGCGGGACATCGTCATGTCCTACAGCCTGCCGGACCCGTGGAAGCGCAAGCTCTTCGTCGCGCTCTGCCGCCGCTACGGGCTGACGCCCTATCGAGAGAGGGGGCAGCGCGCCAGCACGGTGTTGGTTCTCGCGCCGCGCAAGTTCCACAACAAGACCCTCTGGCCCGAGTACCTCGCCCTCTCCGCGGAGTTGGAGAAGCACCTCGCCGACCTCACCGAGCGGGTCATCCGCGAGGCCATCCACGACGACGTCAGCGAGGCCAACGAGGAAGAGCCCAAGGGACTCCCCGAGCCCGGCCCGTGAGGTCTCCTCAGGCCGCAGCCGCGGCGGTCGCCGCTTCCGCCTTCGCAACGGCCGCTGCCACCCTCGCGGCGTAGCTCTCGGGCAGCAACACCGAGAGATCCTTCTCCCCGGCGAGCAGACGCCGCAGCGTGTCGCGCAGGTACGCCCGTGGATCGATGCCCATCTTGTGGCACGTCGTCAGCAGCGTGAGGGCGTCGGCGTTGCGTCGTGCGTTGTCGTCGTGACCCACGAAAAACCACGTCTTCCGGTTCAGGACGTGGCGTCTGAGGTCGCGCTCCGTTTCATTGTTGGTGAGGTCCATCGCGGCGTATTCGAGGAAGCGCGAGAGCCTCGACCACTGGTTGCGCAGGTACCCGACGGCCGTGCCCAGCAGGCACTTCGGCTCGACCTGCCCCCGGCATCCTTCGCACCACGCGCGGAGCTTCTCCATCAGCGGCGCGCTCTCACGCTGCCGCCGCAGGAGGCGCTGCTCGACGCTCTCGCCGGCGCGCTGGGACTCGGCGTCCACGTGGAAGATCGCGCCGATGATCTCGATGGCGGGGATCGCCCGCTCGTCGCCGCCGCGCAGCGCCGCGATGAGCTTGCGTCGCCCGTGCGCCCAGCAGCCGCCGCGGATCGCGCCGCAGCCGTCCTCGGCCTCGATGACGTTGTTGGTGGCCGACCCGTCGCACATCGCGAGCGAGAGCTTGTAGCCCTTGAGCCGCTCCTTGAGATGGTCGGCGTGCCCGGTGGGTGCGGCGAAGAAGAGCGCGTAGCGGTGGTCGCCCGCGAGGCTCCAGAGCGAGCCGGTGCGGATGCCACGCGGGTGCTGGTCGTCGAGCACTCGGTACGACGTCGCGTCGAAGGAGACGTACTCCGACGAGAGCACCTTCGCGGTGATGTGCGCGACGATCGGATCGAAGAGGTCGATGAGGCGACCGACGGAGCGCGCGAGCGTGTTGGCCGAGAGCGGCACGCCCTGCTGGCGCGCCACGCAGGCCATGCGGTCCCACGGGATCGCGTGGTCGAAGTGATCGACGCACGCCTGCACCAGGAGCTCGTTGCCCAGCTTGCCGCGGTCGAGCACCTCGTCGCCGCGCGGCGCCGTGCGCACCCACTCGTGGCACTTCGGACACGAGATGGTCTCCCGCTCGACGCGCTCGACGATGTACTGCACGGGGCGAATGGAGAGCTTCTCGCAGTGCTTGAAGCAGAGGGTCTTGCCCTCGACGCCGCAGTGGGGACAGGTGCGCTCGCCCTCGGGGACGAGCTGCCGATCGACGACGCGCTCCATCCACTCGGGGAGGGTGCCGCGTCCGTGAGAGTGCTTCTTCTCCTTGTCGGGGCCGCGCTTCTTCCGGGTCTTCTTCTTCTTCTCGTCGTCGGGCTTCGCGGCCCCGCCGTCGTCGTTGGCCGGGAGGATCTTCGCGAACGGAAGCTCGCCCTGCAGCGCGCTCGCGCGCTCGGATTGTGGCCGCGCGCGGCGGCTCTGTGCGAGCTGCCGGACCAGATCGGTGTTGAGGTCGCGCATGCGCGTGAGCAGCCCGAGGATGGCCTCGATGAGCGCGACGATGGCGCCCTTGGCGACCATCTCGGTGATGAACGTCCGCACCGCCGCCAGGTCCGGGACCAGCGGCGAGGTGAGCGGGCGCGTGGCTTTCTCCTCCGAGGCCATCGACGCATCAACGCGCCGACACGAGGATGAATTCCAACGAGGTCGAAAGAAAAGATGGAGGGCTGTCGATTATCGAGCGGGCGTCTGGGGCGACCACCGCGAGCGGCGCTTGGCGTCGCGCAGGTCGATGCCTTCGAGGATGAGCAGGAGCTCGGCGGCCTCGATGGCGAGGTGCGTGCCGCCAGCGTCGGAGGAGGGCGCGCGGAACGTCCCCCTCTCGAGTCTCTTCATGGTCAGCACGTACCCATCGCGGTCCCAGTACAAAACACGGACCCGGTCGGCGCGACGGGAGAAGAAGGCGAAGACGTCACCCTGGAGCGGGTCACGGCCGAAGTGACTGCGCACCATGTTGGCGAGACCGTCGATGCCCTTGCGCCCATCGACCCGCGCGGTGGCGAGGTAGATGCGGAGGCCCGGCGGCAACGTCAGCACGACGAGGTCCCGGCGAGGGCGGCGACGAGGCGAGCCAGGAGAGTGACATCGATGTCCTCACGGACCCGGAGGACCACGCCGTGGCGCGTGATCTCGATGTGCGCCTCGGAGCGCGACGGGATGGACTGGATGACCTCGACGAAGGCGGGCGTGGGCGCGGTCGGCGCGGCCGACAGGCGCTCACGCCAGTAGGCAAGTCGGCCTCGCGAGATGCCACGCCGGCTGCAGAACTCCGTGGGTGTCAGTCCGCTCGTGGCGAAGTCGTCGAGGACGGCCTTCGCCTCGGTCTCGGTCCAGTGGTGCCAGCGGCGGCGAGCGGTCTTCGGGCGTCGGGACATCGTGACCTCCGCACGCAGGCGTAGGACGAGGCCGGGGGAGCCCGAAAGACGCCGCTCGCGGAGGGGTTACGATATACGCGCGCGCATATCCCTCCGACCTACGTCGGTAGGTGGTACCAGGCGCCCTTGGGCGTCCCCCCGAGCGAGGTGGACGAGCGGTTTACGATCGACGCGGCCAGGCGGCCCTCGTCGCGGTGCTCAGGGTGGAGCCCGGTCGCAGCGCCGTCGTCCTCGACGCCCAGATAGAGATCGCTACCCTCGGTGTTCGCGAGGCAGACGACCGTCAGCGCATGTCGCGATCTGAGAACCTCGCGTGGTCGCTCTTGAACTCGATCTGGAGGGACTCCTCCGTGGGGCTGGTCCTCGTCATACCCACCCGAACACTTCCGAGTGCTTCGTCAACACTGCGAGACATGTCGGCCCGATGTACTGCGCGGCATGAGGTAATCTTGAGATTGTTAGCAGGTATCGCAGGACGCTGCCGTGAGGCGCTCGAATCAGCGTCTCGCGAATCCTCGTTGCACGCGGGTCATCGCCGACGTCGATCGCCTTCGCATACGCTTCAAGGTGAACCTCCGCCGACACCCACGCATCCATTCGTCCCGTCTCAAGAAAGGTGCGAGACAGACCGAACACCTTGATGCTCTCCTTCCCTTTCAGCGTCCGATCAACGAACTTACCAGTCGGCGGATGCAAGGTGAGGTGAATTGCCGGATCATCATTACTCGCGGTCGGATCAATCAACAGCGGCTGATTGTGAGCGTCTAGCGGGAACTGATCCCGCTTGTCGTTGCTGTTACAGTGCGAGCAGGCCCAGAGGTAGTTCTCCCAATCGAAGGCCCGCTCGGGGTACTTCGAGAGCGGCCAGAAGTGGTCGATGGCGGTGCCCTCGCTATGCTCGCAATACATGCAACGCCCTGGGGCGGGCGCCATCTTGTCTCGGAGGGTCGCTCGCACCGGTTCAAACGACTTCGCCTTGCTCTTCCAGAGGCCTATGGCCCGCGCGACTTTTGTCACCAGCCTGCGCTTTCGACGCACAAGCTTTGAGCGCCGGGCCAGGAGCCGGGTGGATGGTGTCGGAAGGGCAAGGCGCGCGATCGGCCTCACGGATCGCTCCCCAGCCGACGCAACGCCTGGGCAACCTCCGCGCTGGGGTTCATCGGAAGCTTCTTGCGAAGATCCAAGACCAGTCGACGGTCGGGGGCCGACAACTCACCGTGCATCTCGCGCACTTCCAGCGCGGCTAGCTCCTCGCGAAGTCTCTCCGCCTGGTCGGAATGCGTATGCTCGACGCCAAAGAGTTCGGAGAGGACTGCATCGTCGGCGCTGCCAAAGACCACATTCCGAAACGTCTCGTCCGAAACCTGACCAGATCGGCTCACATCGCCGAGGGCGCTCAGGCGAATCAGGCCCCCCGGATCGGCCGCCTGGCAGATGTACGGGCTGTGGGTGGTCACCAGAAACTGCACATTGGGGAAGTGACGCTTCAACCAGAATCCAAGCCGCTTCTGCCATGAGACGTGCAGGTGCAGCTCGGCTTCATCGATGAGCACCACGCCAGCGTTGTTTACCGATGATCCATCGGGGGCGAACTCAACCTCCCCGAACGTGCGCTCCATTTGATGAACGATGTCGAGCACGAGCGTGATCACTGTGCGGTAACCGTCACTGAGCTGCGTCAACCGGAGTTCCGTAGCGGATTGCCGTGCCCAGAGACCGCGCGTATCGACGCGCCTAAGTTCTACGCCGTCGAGCAGGAGGTCGTCGTGGTTGAGCAACGCAAGCACCCGCTCAACCATCTCCTCAGCGGCCCACTGTGCCGGGCGACCGAGGTGGGTATCCTTGCTGCGCGCGTAGCAGTCCTGCAACCACTGAGTCGCCTCGACCAGGGAGGCGTCTTCGCGGAAGAGATTGACCACCCGCGCCACCCGCGGCGAGCCCGCCATCATCCGTTGGGCGTCGGCCGAGTGTCCCGACAGGCGGCGCACCGAGCCGTAGGCGGCCATGAACCAGCCGCGCGGATTCTCCGACCACGGCCCACGCTCAGGCACCTTGCGGCGACCCTGTGCGTTGCGAAACACCTGGGTGTCGATGACCGGCTCATCTCCGTCGTCGGAGCGCGTCCATTCCAGTCCAACCCAGAACGGGGCCTTCGGTGCAGCCCCCTGACCCGTCATCGCATCTCCCTTGCCCGGCACAACCTCGACCTGAACGTCACCCTCGTCGTCTCCCTGGTGGATCCAGTCCTTGAAGTCGTCCTTCACCGAGCGCACCCACGAAGGGCCGAGCAGCGCCAGCGCGAGCGCCTGCAATACCGTGGTCTTGCCCGAGCCGTTGCGCCCAGCGATGACCGTCCACCCGGCATACGTACCGTCGGGGCGTGCCAGGTCCAGGTCGAGCGCCCGCTTCTGGCCGCCGAACCCACGGAGACTGCGAATCAACACCCTGTTCAGATACATCTCTGGCTCCTGCGCCGAACGTCGCGCGAATCGTTCAACCGAACAAGCCTCGCAGACGCCGCTCGGGCGCCCCGCACCGACCCGCGCGGGAGGCCCTCGCAACCACCGCGAGAGGGTCCCGGTGCTGTCCGGGAGGGTCTTGCAGGGACCGCGGGAGGGTCCCGACGCACCCGTTCACCCAAACAACCCCCCCGTCCCCTCGGCCTCGCCCTTCGCCTTCTTCGCCCGCTTCGGCTTCTCCACCGCGCCCGCGGCCTTCACCGCGGCCTCCCCCGCGCGCCGCTCCTCCGCCGCGCGCTCCCCGTTGAGGGCGATCAGCCGCGCAAGCACCTCGTCGCGCACCTCATCGGGCCACCGGAACCGCCACGGCTTCTTCTTCCGCCGCTTGCCGGTCTCCTCCTCCTCGTCGCCCGCCTCCTCGTAGTCCAGCAGGAACTCGCACCGCGGCTCGATGTCCGTCCACCCGTAGGCGTCGAGCACCGCGCGATCCATCTCCGCGTGCAGCTCGCGCAGTCGCAGGATGGACGCGTCGCGCTCGTCGGGGTCGTGGAAGCGGTTGTACGTGGTGGTCAATCCCTCGTTGTGGTCGACCATGAGCTTCGCGCGGAACTCGTAGTAGCGCTGGCCGATGTCCTCAAGGCGAAGCACGGCGGGCATCGCCTGGGCGACGGCGTCGCCGCGGGCTGCTTCAAGTACGCCGGGCGGGAAGGGGAACGTCTCGAAGCAGTCCGATGGAGTGTACCGAAGCCGATCCTCAAGCGATGATGCAAAGAAACGCGCCCACACTTCGTGCGAACGCGATTGCATAGAGGCGAACAGTGATCGGCGACTGAGGGCGATCACACACATAGTGTGAGAAAATACGTTTCCGGCAGGCTGAAGCGCGAAGGATAGATGACTGCTTACTTGAGAGCATGCAAGAACGCTGTCTTTGTCAGTAATAGCTTCAAACAGATGATGTGAGTACTGACCCCACCGCCACCAGTTCGCTTTTCGGCGCCGCGCGTCGCCATTCTCGCCAAGTCTGTCGCGTTCTGGCTTTACCTTCGCCCGAACGATTTCGAGGAGGCTAGGCCAGCGTTCCGCCTCGGAAAGATCCATGTCTGCGAAGTTTATGACCCAGCGACGCACCTCATGCCTCGGATCCTCGTTGAGGTTTTCTCCTCCCTGCAACGGAAATATCCTCTCTGCATTTCGAACGTCAGCAGAGATTAATTCATGCATCGTGTTCGTCGAGCTTCCTGCGCCGTCGTCTGAAAATAGGAAGCCCATGCCGAGGATATAGCTTCCGATGAAGCAGATGCCGCGGTTCACAACGAGACGGTCTGGGTCGCGATGCCCTCCTCCATGGAATAGAAACGCCGTGATCTGCCCGACTGACTTGCCATCGAGGATGACACGAGGCTCCGGTGAGGCGCGACGAACATGGATCGTCGAGACGGTGACTGACGCGCCAGCGCTCGGCCATTTTACGCTTCGTCGTGCTTCGTAAATGCAGCCGTCGTGTTCGCAAATCCACCGCAGTCCCACGCCTCGCGTGTCGCCCTGTGCGATCGAGTTAGTAGCAATCAGGCCGAACGTCCCGCCGCGGCGGATCAGGCCGAACCCACGTCGGAAAAAATACGCTGATAGGTCAGCGCTGCCGTGCCCTTCCTCGTACGCCTCGACAAGGTAGTAGACATAGGTTTCGCCGTTCGTAACGAAGTTGGTGTTCTTCCCAAGGAACGGCGGATTCCCCACGATCGCATCGAACCCCCCGTTCTCCCTTGAGAACACCTCGGGAAACTCCAGCTCCCAATGGAACGGCGTCACCGGCCGCGCCCGCTCCCTCAGCCCCTTCGCGATCCCCTCCAGTTCGCCCTTCGGGTCCGCCTCCTCCTGCTCTCCCCGCTCTCCGTCGACCTCGTTGACGATCGCCCCTTGCAGCCAGAGTTTGACCGTCTCCCCGAGCGCCTTCACCCGCTTCTTTCGGCCCGCGTCCTTCTCCTCATCGAAGAACGCCGCCACCACGCAGTCCCCGAGCAACCGCGCGTCGCCGATCGCCCGCTCGGCTTCATCGAGCAGCCGCCGCTTCTCCCCGACGTCGTCGGCCATCGCCCTCGCGTGGATCTCCCCGCGTCGCGCCGTGGCCTCCGCCACGGCCTTCTCCACCACCGCCCGCACCAGCGGAACCTGCTTGCCGACCTCCCAGTGGAGGCAGCTGATCTGCTCGCGCGACAGCCCCACCAGCGAGTCCCCCTGGCGCAGCGCGTGGTCGAGGAACGTAAACGGATGATCCTTGGCGAGCGTCACCAGCCAGAGCGAGAGCCGCGCGAGGTCGACCGCGAAGGGGTTCTTGTCGACGCCATAGAGGCACCGCTGCGCCACCAGCCGCCGCGCGTGCAGGACAGGGTCTTCGTTGTCGGGCAGGTCCGCCGGCAGCCCGTGGGCCTGCCACGACGCCACGAGCACATCCCCCAGCGCGCGGCACGCTTCGACCAGGAAGGCCCCGCTCCCCATGGCCGGGTCGCACACCTTCAGCGCCAGCACCGCCTCCGGCCGCGGCGCCGCCCCGAGGGCCTCCAGCACCGGCCGCAGCGTCGTCCGCACGATGGGCTCGGTGAGCGAGCGCGGCGTGTAGTGTGACCCCGACCGCCGCCGCTCCTCTCCCGGTTGCAGGAACATCCCCCCGGCGACGATCACCCTCGGCGTCCGAGGTGACACCCGCTTGTCGAGCGCCGCGACCAGCTCGTCGACCGTCTTCGCGGCCTTCACCCGCTCGGCCTGCGCCGCGGGCAGCTTGCACCCGGCCTCCTCCGCGAGCGTCTTCACCCGCTCGGCGGCGGACTTCTTCACCAACGCGCCGAGGTCGACCACCACGTGCTGCGGCTTCACCGCGATGGACGGCCCCACCGCCCGCTCGATGGCGAAGCCCATCATGGCCTCGTAGACGCTCCCGATCTGCTCGACGTCGAGGGCGCGGTACGACAGCCGCTCGCCGGCCAGCACGAGCAGCGAATCGAGCACCCGGTAGACGACCCCGTCGGAGACCTTCGGCACCTCGATGCGCGCGCCCAGTTGCCGCAGTGACTTGTGCGGCCGCCCTTCGAGGAAGGGGTAGACGTCCGGGTCGAAGAGCTTCCCGTAGCGCGCGGGCATCCGGAAGGTTCCGTGCGCGGCGCCGTCGTGCACGAGGCGGAAGAGCACCAGCAGCCGCGCCCATGCGCCCTGCCGCTGCTCCATCGTGTCGGGGAAGCGGGCGACGTCCTCGCGCAGCTCGGTGAAGAGACCCGTCAGCGCATACGAGGCCTGGTAGACGGGATCACCGCCGATGAGCCCACGGTCCTCGGCGTAGAGCACGAAGACCAGCCGCAGGAGCACCGTGAGCAGCCCGCCGTAGACGTCGCTGGGCGCCTCGCGGAGCACGTCGCCCAGCAGCCGCCCGCTCGTCGCATCGTCGGCCGCCTGGAAGCCCCGCAAGAGGTCGTGCAGCGCCCCGAGCACCTGCTCGGCGAGGGCGGTGGAGACCTCGTTCTGGTACTTCCGCGACTCCTTGAGGATGTGCAGGAGCCGCTGGTTGGGCGGCAGCGTGAAGAGCCGCTCGGCCCCGAGGAGCATCACCAGCGCCCCGAGAATGGGCCGCCCGGCGGGTTCGAGCATCGGGGCGATGGGGAATGTGACGTAGCCCGACGACTCGCCAGACGGGCGGTACACGAGGCGCAGGTGCGTGCCGTTGGAGAGCAGGCCCACCGGCACGCCGGTCTCGCGGAGCAGCCGCTCGAAGCGCATCTGCGGAGAGGCCTGCCAGCGGCGTCCCTCGGCGTGCGGGTCGCGGTCGAGGTCGGTGCCCACGGGGACGATCTCGACGAGGAGGGCGTACTGCCCTGGCCGATCGGGGTCGGGCACCGCGAAGGTGGGCTTGAGCGTGTCGCCGTACTCGGGGAGCGCGACCGTGAGTTCGTCGGGGAGCGACGACTGCCCGGCCGACCCCTGGAGGTCGGCGGGCTGCCAGTCGAGCACCTCGCGGGTGAAGGCGGCGAAGTCGGTGAGGGACTGGGCTTCGGTGGTTCCGGCGTCGGGGGACGGGACGCGCACGAGCGCGACGAGGGCGGCGAGGGCTTGCTGCTCGCGCGCGACGTTGCGGTTGACGAAAGCCTGCGCCGCGACGAGGGCGGGGGCGGAGACCACTAGCCCGACGGGCTGGAGGTACCCCATCCACTCCTGGTGCAGGCGCAGCTCGGGATCAGTGGCCACGCATCACCCCGTCACCGGCCAGAGGTAGACGATGCCGATGGGCTCGATGCGCTCGGCGCGCACCTCGTAGCTGCGGCGGATCTTCGCGGGCTCGGCGACGATCTCCCGGTCGATCGCGGCGAGGCGCTTCTTCCAGTGCCGCAGGTCGGCGGCCTTCTGCTCGCTCTCCTGCGCATCCCACCCTCGGTGGCGCTCGTCGAAGGACAACTGACCCCGCGCCACGTCGGGCTCCTCCTCGGCGACGAGCCGCGCGATGCGCAACTTCTGGGTCTTGAGCACGGCCTCCATCTCCGCGGCCTCGATGGCGCCGCGCTCGATGAGCTTGCGCGCGAACCCGTCGGCGAGGCCCATGGCGCGGGCGCGCAGGGAGCCGAGGAGTTCCTTCACGTCGCGCTCGACGCTGGCCGCGAGGGTCTGCCGGATGGCCTCGGGCACCGAGTGCAGGGCGATGTTGGAGAGGGAGTCTTCGAGGAGCGCGAGCGTCTCCAGCCGGGTCGTCTCGGCGTAGGGCTTCAAAGGCTCGCTGCGGTCGGCCGGGTCGGTCCAGCGGGCGGGCGTGGCGACGATCTCGTCGTGGAGGCGCGACGCCTGATCGCCGTAGAGCGAGAGCCGCGCGAGCAGCACCACGCGGGGGACGGTGGCATCGGTGCGCAGCACGGTCGCGCGGGTCAGGTCGTCGTGCACGAAGCCCTGCGAGAGGAAGCGTCCGAGCAGCCGCTGCACCACGCGGTGTTCGAGGTGCAGGTGCACCACGTCGGCGTCGAGCGAGCCCGCGTCGGCGAAGACCACCGGGCGGATGGGCGCGCGGCGTCGCCAGTCCCAGGGCTTCTCGTCCTTCTTGCGGGGCGCACGCAGCGTGTCGAGCGTGTCGGCCCAGCTCGCGTCGGCCCCCGCGCGAGTGTCGAGCGGAGGGAAGGTCCACCGCACGCGCGAAGGATCGTCGACCGCCTCGGAGGTGTCGACGGGCGCGAGGGCTGGGGCGCCGTGGAGCGCGAGCGAGGCGTCGAGGGCGTGCCGCAGGGCCGAGGGCGTGATGGCGATGGCCTTCTTGCTGTCCTGGAGGATGTTGCGGAGCAGGTCGAGGTTCTCGGCGAGGGCCTTGTGCCGGACGCGCACGGCTTCGAGCTCGCGATCGACGACAGCGCTCCGAGCGCTCGCGTCGAGGGCCGTGATGTGTTGGGCCAGGGTGCGCGCGTCGGCGCGTCGGATGCCCGCGGCGAGCATGGACACCAGACGCACCTCGACGACCTGCGAGAGCGAGCCGAGCTCCTTCTGGATGGTGGCGGTCTTCTCGACGAGCGTCTGGAGCACGCGGTCTTCGGGGCGCTGCGTGTAGACGAAGTAGTGGCAGCGCACCTCCGCCTCTCGCTGGAGCTTGCGGTCGATGCGGCCGTTGCGCTGCTCCATGCGCGAGGGGTTCCACGGAACGTCGTAGTGGAAGAGGTCGGCGCAGTGGTTCTGGAGGTTGACGCCCTCGCGGGCGGCGTCGGTGGCGATGAGGATGCGCAGCGGGTCGTGCACCGGGTCGGCGTTGAACGAGCGCTTGATGGCCTCGCGCGACTCGTCGTCCATGCCGCCGTGGAAGGTGCCGATGCGCCGCTCGGCGTCGTCGGTGTCGGCGAAGGCCTCGCGCAGGCGCTCTTCGAGGTAGCGCTTGGTGTCGGCGTACTCGGTGAAGATCAGCACGCGGCGGTTCTTCCACCGGCGACCGTCGAGGAGGTGTTCGCGCATCCACGCGAGGAGCCGCTCGGTGCGCGGGTCGACCTCGTGGCGCGTGGCCTCGGCGATGTCGAACATGCGATCGAGCAGCGCCGTGGCGCGCGTCCGCAGGGAGGCCGTGTCGCGGGCGGTGTCGTCTCCGCCGAGGGCCTCGCTGGCGAGCTCGATCTCGGCATCGACCTCGGCCTGCACCTGCGCCTCGGGGAGCTCGGCCCGCTCGTCGTCGCTCCCGGGCGCTTCGACGGCGAGGGCGAGCTGCGTCTCGTTGACCTTCGCGGGGCGCTTCGCGACGGCGGCGTCGATCTGCTTGAGCGCGCCGCGACGGTGGACGCGCAGGGTGCACGCGAAGGCCTCGATCGACGAGAGCAGCCGCTTCTGGAGCGCGATGGTCACGAGCGCTGCGGCAGCCTGGGCCGAGCGCGCGGCGCTGGCGACGAGGGCCTCGCGGACGGTGCGGTACTCATCGAGGAGGCGCGAGAGTTCGAGCTCGGGCGCCGTCTCGGCGAGGCCGCTGATGTCGATCTGGACAACCTTGCGCTCGGGGAACTCCCCGGTCGCCTTGCGCAGATCGCCTTTGAGTCGACGCACCATCACGGGCTCGAGCTGCTTCGCGGACTCGATCTCCTCGCCGCGCACGAAGCGCTGCGGGTCGAGGATCTCCATGAGCGCCGAGAACGAGTTGGTGTGGCCGTTGTGGGGCGTCGCCGAGAGGAAGAGCTTGTGGTCGAAGCGCGGCGCGATCTCGCGCACGACGCGGGTCATCTTGGAGTCGATGGCGTACTTCGCGCCGCTCGCGGGCGCGGCGTTGTGGGCCTCGTCCAGGATGAGCAGCGCGGGGCCGGGGCCCTCGTCGGCGAGCCAGTCGCGCAGGGCGCCGGCGTACTCCTCATTGCGCAGGAGGGCGTGCGAGATGATGAAGCGCGAGTGCGTCGACCAGGGGTTTACGCCGTAGCCGCGCTCGCGGCGCTTCGCGAGCACGTAGTCGCGGTCGAGAATCACGAAGGGCAACCCGAAGCGGGCATCGAGCTCGTCGCGCCACTGGAGCACCACGGAGGGCGGCGCCGCGACGACGACGCGCCGCACCTTCTGGCGCATGAGGAGCTCGCGCAAAATGAGCCCCGCCTCGACGGTCTTCCCGAGCCCGACGTCGTCGGCGATGAAGAGGTTGACGCGCGGGAGGGCGAGGGCTTTGCGGAGGGGTTCGAGCTGGTAGGCGTCGACGCGGATGCCCGCGCGGAACGGGCTCTGGAAGAGGCGCGGCGTGGTGGAGGTGACGCAGTTCCAGCGCTGGGCGTGGAGGTAGGCGGCGAAGCGGGCGGGCGGGTCGAAGCCGCGCTTCGCGACGTCGCGCCACGAGGTGACTTCGAGCACGCGGGCGTCGAGCTCGCACTCCCAGAGCACCGAGAGGGCGGTGCCCTGGGCGTCGTCGTCGAGGCAGGAGAGGCGCACAAGCGTGGCGTCGCCGGGGCGCGGCGGCGGGGCGACGTCATCGACGAGGTACTGGCGCGAGCGGACGCGCACGATCTGTCCAGGCTGCGGCGCGTCGATCAGAAGTCCCCCGGTCATCATCGGGGGCACACGACCGCAGACGCGCGGAGTGTGTCAAGCGTGGCGGGTTGGCCGCGTCGGCGGCCTCGGTGGGGCACCAGGCCCAGACCGCCGATCTTTGGCTGGAACTCCGGGCGGGAGTCCCGGGGAGCAACCCCAACGTGTGCCAGGTCCACCGTCGTCGATGGGGTACAGGAGATCTCAGGCTCGGCGAACTTCACCGACCGGCCGCCGTCGCGGAACGTCGAGGCCAGGGTGTTGGTGGCCGACGCGCGCTTCGCCGAGGAGTTCGCGCGGCACTTTCACGGGACCGGTGGGGGCCGGGCTGTTCGTGATCGCCTGATTCGACCCGCCGGCCGGGGTGAGCCGATCAAAGCCCAGGTGTCACGGCCGATCCGAGGGTTCCTCGCGCGAGCGATGAAGCGTCCCGGCCTGTGATCGCGAGAGCTCTTGTCGGTCTGCGCCACCCGCGCCTCCTCCAGGCTCTCGGTGATGCCGTGCAACAGCGTGGCGGTCCTGACCACGATCTGATCCCACGCGACCTTGGAGAGCAGGGTGGAGTCTGCCTCGACGTGGTTCGCGCGCAGCGTCTCGAGCAGCGCGTCGCGCTGCTCTCGCGTCGCCGTTTCGACCGGCGTGTGCCACTCGATGCCGGGGTCGATCACCAGGCTCGTCGCGACATGCGGAAGCTCCCACACGTGCACGAAGTGCAGCCGCGCGCCGTAGCGCCCTGCCACGTCGGCGGACCGCTCCATGGCGCGGATCGCCCCGTCGCTGAAGTCCGTTCCCACCAGCACCTTCGTGAATGGCTTGACCATCCGACCAGCTCCGTCGAGGACGGAGGCACGCTCACCTCCGACGCGAGCACCCTCGCATGGGTCGCGCGGATGGAGGGTCGCGCGACGAGAACGTCTCCGCGCGGTCACCGCAGCGTCGCAGCGGGCGCCCGGCGCCGAGCGCGCGGCAGCGACGAGCGCCCGCCCAGGCAGGGCCATGGCCCCGCGGGGGGCTCCGGACGTCGGACGAGGGCGGTTGGGGGACTGCCCCGGGGCTGTCGCCCCGGGGTTGGGCGCGCAGGGAGGACGTCGGCGGGCGCTCCCCTCGGAGGGCATAGGTTGGGGACTGAGGGCGTGGGCGGGCGTCCCGCTCAACCCATCAAAGGTCCCCTCTGGAGGGGTGCTACGGGGTGTTGCTCAGGGGGCGAAGCGGTAGGTGAGCGTGTACGGGCCGTTGTTCGTGGACCAGCCGTCGAGGTTGAGCGTGTACAGGTTCGCGCCGCCGGGGAGCGTCGAGGTGACGGTCGACTGCGTGCTGCACGAGTCGTCGCCGCAGGCCGCGACCGCGCCGGTGTTCCGGAGCGTGAGGATGGTGTCGAAGCTCGTGCCCGTGCAGGTCGACGCCGTGAAGGGCACCGACACGAAGTTCGGGCAGGTGGCGAACCAGTACGAGAGGTCGTTGCCGCCCGCGTTGGGCTGGCAGGTCGTGCTCGCGAAGGCGCTGGTGCCGCCCACGGTGGTGCCCGTCACCGCGGTGTTGGTCGTCGGGAACGACGCGATCCGCACCGGGGTGATGCCGCCCACCGGGAGGTGGCGCAGGGTCATCGTGAACGCGCCGGTGGCGCCGTTGAAGCCGCCGACCGCGATGAGGTAGGTGCCCGCGTCGAGGACGCTCGCGACCTGGCCGTCGTTGACCGCGCAGCTGTCATCGGCGCAGAGCCCGCCGACCGTGACGCCGGCGGTGTTGGTGATCGCCACCGTGCTGTCGAAGGCGGTGTCGAAGGTGTCGACCTCCACGACCTCACGCTGGGCCAGCGTGAAGCGGTAGTAGACGTCGCCGCCAGTGCTGCAGCCCGACTGGTTGGTCGCGCCCGCGGTGCTGCCGAGCGTGGTGACCGTTGGGGTCGAAAGGTCGAGGGTGATCGCGTTCGCGGGGAGGTCGGCGCCCGGGGGGGGCGGCGCGCAGGAGCCCGCGTTGCACACGAGGCCCGCGCCGCAGACGGTGCCGCAGGAGCCGCAGTTGGTGGCGCTGGTCTGCAGGTTGGCGCAGCCGCCGGTGGTGCAGAGCGTCTGGCCCGCGGCGCAGCCGCCGAAGGCGAGCGAGAGGGAGTACGCGCCGAGCGCGGTGGTGCCGTAGCCGTCGACGTAGACGGTGTGCAGCCCGGCGCCGGCCGCGAGGGTCGCGACGCTCGACGAGCGGGCGCCGCAGCCGGAGGAGTCGTCGGCGCAGGCGGCCGCCGGGCGGTTGGTGCTGCGCTGCTCGACCACGGTGTCGAAGGCGGCGCCGCCGCAGGTCGACGCCGTGACGGCGCTGCCCGCGAAGTTCGGGCAGGTCACGAAGAAGTAGGCGTTCTCCGGGCCCGCCCCGGAGTTGCCGCACGACTGCGCGAGCCCGCTGGCGCCCGCGGTGGTGCCGGTGAACGACCGCACGCCCGCGGCGGTGTTGGTCACCGCGACGGCCGGGCCGTTGCCCGCCGGGAGGTGGCTGACGTTGAGGGTGAAGGCCCCGGTGGAGCCGGCGCCGCCGACGGCGACGAGGTAGGTGCCCGGGTCGAGCGCCGTGGCCACCGAGCTCTGGAGCCCGCCGCACGCGTCGTCGTTGCACTGGCCGGTGAGCTGGGTGCCCGCGACGTTGGTGATCGCGACGCTGGTGTCGTAGGCTGACCCGAAGGTGTTGACCCAGACGACCTCGCGGTCGGTCAGGGTGAAGCGGTAGAACACGTCGCCGCCGGAGAAGCAGGCGGCCTGGTTGGTGGAGCCGGCCGTGCTGCCCGTGACCGTGACCGTGGGGGTCGCGAGCGTGAGCGTGATGGCGTTGGCCGGGAGGTCATTGGCGGGCGGGGGCGGGGTGCATACGCCGGCGTTGCAGCTCAAGCCCGCGGCGCAGGCGGTGCCGCAGGAGCCGCAGTTGGTGGCGCTGGTCTGCAGGTTGGCGCAGCCGCCGGTGGTGCAGAGCGTCTGGCCCGCGGCGCAGCCGCCGAAGGCGAGCGAGACGGAGTACGCGCCGAGCGCGGTGGTGCTGTAGCCGTCGACGTAGACGGTGTGCAGCCCGGCCCCGGCCGGGAGGGTCGCCGCGCTCGACGAGCGGGCGCCGCAGCCCGCGCTGTCATCGGCGCAGACGGCCGACGCGCGGTTGGTGCTGCGCTGCTCGACGACGGTGTCGAAGGTCGCGCCGCCGCAGGTCGAGGCCGTGAGGCTGGTCGCGAGGAAGGCCGGGCAGGTCGTGAAGTAGTAGGTGTTCTCGGGGCCCGCGCCCGCGCCGCCGCACGACTGCGCGACGATGCCGGTGGCGGCGGTGGTGCCGGTGAAGGCGCGCACGCCCGCGCTGGTGTCGGACACCTCGACGGCCGGGCCGTTGCCGACGGGGAGGTGGTTGACGTTCAGCGCGAGCGCGCCGGTGGCGCCGTTGAAGCCGCCGACGGCCACGAGGTAGGTGCCCGGGTCGAGCACCGCGGTGAGCGAGCTCTGGAACCCGCCGCACGAGGAGTCGTCGTTGCACTGGCCGGTGAGCTGGGCGCCCGCGGCGTTGGTGAGCGCGACGGTGGTGTCGTAGGCCGAGCCGAAGGTGTTGACGTAGATGGCCTCGCGGCGCGTCAGCGTGAAGCGGTAGAAGACGTCGCCGCCCGTGCGGCAGCCGGCCTCGTTGGTCGCGCCCACGGTGGAGCCCGTGACCGTGACGACCGGCGTCGCGAGGTTGAGCGTGAGCGCGTCCACCGGGAGGTTGTTGACCGGAGGCGGAACCACGATCACATCGGGGCCAGCGTCGGCGCCGGTGTCGGTCGGCGCCCCGGCGTCGACGCCGGTGTCGGTGTCGACCACGCCGGTGTCGGCCGCGCCGGTGTCGGTGTCGATCACGCCCGTGTCGATCACGCCCGTGTCGGTGTCGACCACGCCCGTGTCGGCCGCGCCCGTGTCGGTGTCGACGACGCCCGCGTCGGCCGCGCCGGTGTCGGTGTCGACGACGCCCGTGTCGGCCGCGCCGGTGTCGGTGTCGACGACGCCCGCGTCATCGCCCGCGTCCGCGGCGTCGTCCGGGATGATTCCGTTGTCGGTTGGCACCACGTCGACGCGCGTCGCGTCGCCGTTTCCGACGTCGCGCTTCGCGCCAGTGTCGGAATTCGTCGGCACGTCCGTGGTGCTGACGTCGTCGGTCGCCGCGTCCAGGTCGACGTTGACCGTGGGCGGGTCGGAGCACGCGCTGAGCGCGAGCGCAGGGACCAACCACAACAAAGCATTGCTCTTCTTCACCATCGCAGCTCCTCGAACAAGATCGTCTCCCTCTCCCAGAACCCTCCGGTAAAGGCGTCTGATCCACAGACACCCTCAGCAGAGATACCCCTCGTCGGGTCGAGTCAATGACGCAGTGTGAGCCCGCTGATCTACGCCGCGCAGGACGACCGGCCCAGGGGTGCTTCGCGCCTCGCGGCCCCCCCCCCTCCCGCGTGAGGTCGAGCTCGAAGCGGGAGCTGTTCGACAAGGGCGTTCGCCCCGGATAGGAAGTGCCTCGTGCGCTCCACCCTCCGGCTCGTCCTTACGCTCTGCCTTGGGGCCTGCGACCACGCGCCCGACGTCACCGCGCCCGACGTCACCGCGCCCGACGCGCACGCGCCCGACGTCACCGCGCCCGACGTCACCGCGCCCGACGTCACCGCGCCCGACGTCACCGGGCCCGACGTCACCGCGCCCGACGTCACCGGGCCGTGCCCCGCTGGTACCCGCCGCGAGGGCGACCGCTGCGTCGACGTCGACGAGTGCCTCACCAACAACGGGGGCTGCGGTGAGGTCGGTGTGTTCCGGTGCACCGACCGCGAGGCGATGGCGCCGCGCTGCGCCTACGACCCGGCGCAGGATTTCGCCGCGCTCACCGAAGCGGTGCGAATCATCAACCTCGGCTCGTCGCTCGCTTCGGCGCTCGTGGTGCACGGCGACGCCGCCCTCCCGGTGGTGTACGACGCCAACCACGCGACCTTCGTCGCGGCCGCTCGCGCGGGGATGGGGCGGGTGATGGAGTGGGGCCACGAGGGGCTCATGGAGAGCCCTCGCACCACCACGGACGACCGCGGCCGGCTGGTGCTCAACGCCGTACGATGGATGACGCGCGGGCGCGGCGGCGCGGTGGTGGGCATCGATGGCGGGCGGGCCGAGCTCCGGGACTTCCTCACGACCAACGGGTTCACCGTGCGCACCGCAGGGGTCGCCGACCTCCCGGCGGTGCAGGTGTGGATCACCGGCGCAGGGGCAGCGCGGAGCGCCACGGAGGCGGCCCGCATCCGCGAGTGGGTGCGCGCGGGCGGCGGGCTCATGATGGGCGGCCACGCCTGGTACTGGGGCTACAGCAACACCAACCCCGCGGAGAACTTCCCGGGCAACGCGGTGCTCCGTGACCTCGGGCTGACGATCACCACCGACAACGACCCGCAGAACAACACCGCCGTCCCGGTGCGCGCGCCGACCGACCTCGACCACGCGGTGCGCGCCCTCGAGCGGGTGCGCGACCACACGGGGGGCGCGCGGCCCCTCGCGATGCCCGAGCAGGTGACGGCCAGCGCGGTGGTGCGCCGGGGCGTGCGCGTGGAGCCCCTGGGCTCGGCGTACATGGACCGCGTGCGGCTGCTGCGGGCGATGCTGCCCGACGTGGTGCCGACGACGGCGCGGCCGGTGCGCCCCGCGACGCAGCCCATCGCGGCGCTCACGGTGACCATCGACACGCGCATCGCGCAGGACACTCCGCCCGCGGAGCTGCGCGCGCACCCCGCGGCGGCGGACTTCCCCGGCAGCGTCGCCGCCGACGCGCCGACCGTGACCGCGACGCTCATGCTCGACCTGAGCTACGCCGGGCGCACCAGCCGCCTCGGCGGAAACAGCGACCGGCCGGTGTGGCGCTCGACCGGGCTCTACGCGGCCCCCGGCGCGCGCGTGACGGTGAGCGTCCCCGGGGCGGCGACGGGCGCCGGCCTCGATGTGCTCGTCGGGTCGTGGACCGACGACAACTTCGGCACCGAGTCGTGGACGCGCATGCCCGTGGTGGTGCGGTCGTTCCCGATCCGCGCGGCGGAGACCGAGGTGGCGTGCGCCTTCGGGGGGCTCTTGTATGTGCGCGTCCCGGCGGGCGCGGGCCTCGGGGTGCAGCCGGTGACCGTTCGCGGGGCCGTCGCCGCGCCGCGCTACGTGCACGGTCAGACGACGCTCGCGGAGTGGCGCACGGCGCAGCGCGGGCTCCCGGCGCCGTACGCCGAGCTCGAGTCGGCGAAGATGGTGCTCACCGTCCCCGCGTCGCAGGTTCGCGCGCTCGACGACCCGTCGGCGCTCATGGCCTTCTGGGACCGCGTGATGGACGCCGACGCCGAGCTCGCCGCGATCGACCCGCGCCGCCCCCGCGCCGAGCGGATCGTGTTCGACCGGCAGATCGTGGCGGGGTACATGCACGCCGGATACCCCATCATGGCGTTTACTCCGCAGGGCGCCGAGGCGGTGGACCTCAACGCCCTCCGCGCCACGGGCAACTGGGGCTTCTTCCACGAGATCGGGCACAACCATCAGTTCGCCGACTGGTCGTGGAGCGGCACCGGCGAGTGCACGGTGAACCTATGGTCGGCCTACGCGATGCAGTTCGCGACGGGGCTCGCGCCGCTCACGGGTCACCCGGCCATCACGCCCGCCGAGCGGACGAACCGCACCCGCGCGTACGTCGCCGCGGGTCGCAACTGGGCGCGCGATCACAGCGTGTGGACCTGCCTGGAGACGTTCTATCAGCTCCAGGAGGGCTTCGGCTGGGACCTGCTCCGTCGCCTCAACCGCGATTACCTGGCGCTCGCCGAGGGTGACCGCCCGCGCACCGAGGCCGACCGCATCCAGCAGTGGGTCATCCGCTCGTCGCGGCTCGCCAACCGCAACCTCGCGCCCTTCTACACGGCATGGGGACTCCCGCTGACGGACGCCACGCGCGCGGCGCTGGCGGCGCTCCCCGCGTGGGCTGAAGACCCCATGCGCTGACGCCCGGCGCCGCTCGACCGCGCCGCGGGCCCTGGTCATCGACCTCGCGCCTGTGCCTACGCCTCGAGGGCGACGAGCGCCGCGGCCACGTCGCTCTTCCACGCCGCCGGGTCCTTCCCCGGCGGGCACAGCGGGAGCAGCCCGAAGCCCCCGGGCCGGGTCAGCCGCGGGTCGTAGGGGGACGCCGCGCAGCGCTCGCGCAGCCTCGTCAGCACGGTGGTGAAGTTCGCCATGCTCGACGGCGCCAGCGCCGCGCCGAGGAAGGCGTAGTTCATCCCGCGCTCGTACACCGCCAGCGCGGGCCCAGCCCCCCGCTCGATCACGTACACGAAGCTCTCGCGCTGCTCGGTGGTCTTCGTCGTCGTGACGGTCCTGGTGCTGCGCATCGACAGCCCGCCGGTGAGGATCGCCCGCCCCGCGCTGAAGGACTTCACCGTCGACTCCTCGGTGCTCGTCGCCACGCCCGTGCGCACGCCGTGGACGAGCAGCCCCACGGACTCGTAGGCCACCTCGCGGGTGCGCCCGTCGCGCATCGTGGCCACCACCGCGCCCGCGCCGAAGGCCAGCGACGCGGCGACGTCGCGCTGCCGGTCGGACGCCACCGCCGCGCCGTCGAGCACCGCCGCGGACAGCCCGTCGGCCCGCAGCCCCGCGGCCTGCGCCTCGGCGGGCGCGCGCTCGCCCAGCACCGCCACGACGCGGGGGAAGTCCCCGGCGAGCCGGGTGCGGGCCTCGTAGGCGGAGATGCCCTGCCGGGCGCCGAGGGCCGCCGCGGCGCTGTCGAGCGAGGCGGGCGCGCGGACGAGCGTCACCATGAACATCCCGCGAGCGTAGCAGCGGGGACTACCGCACGCGGCGCCGCCGCAGGAGCTGCGTCGTAGAGGTCCATGCCCGACATGGCGGGCATCATCAGGTCGGACCGCACCACGTCGAAGTCCCGGCCCGAGACCAGCAGGAGGTGGGCCCCCATCACACGCGGCTGCGATCGCACGCCCGAGGAGCCCGCGCTCACCGGTCGCGCAGGCCCAGCCCTGCTTCCAGCTACGGGATGAGCTCCGCGAGCGCCGCCCGGAGGCCCTCCGGCAGCGGCGACGGTCGCCGCGTCTCACGCTCGACGAAGACGTGCACGAAGTGCCCGAACGCACAGAGCACGTCGGCGTCGGCCCGGAAGATCCCCACCTCGTAGCGCACGCTCGTCCGCCCGAGCTTCGCCACGCGCAGCCCCGCGTCCAGCTCCTCGGGGTAGCTCGCGGGCGCGACGTACCGACAGCCCGACTCCACGCACAGCCCGATCACCCCGCTCGTCGCGGGGTCGAGGCCCGCGCCGGTGAGCACCCGGTTGATGACCGTGTCGAAGTACGCGTAGTACACGACGTTGTTGACGTGCCCGTAGACGTCGTTGTCGGCCCAGCGCGTCTGGATGCGCTGGAAGCGCGCGTAGTCCGCCCGCAGCGGGAGCGCCTCCGCCCTCACCGCGGCCCCCGGGCGTCGAGCGCGTCGCGGAAAACCCCCGCCAGCTCGTCGCGCGTGGCCCGCCGCGGGGCGTTGTCGAGCAGCCGCGCCTGCACGATGGTGCCGCCCACGAGGGCCTCCACGTCGGGCTCGGCGTAGCCGAGGGCGCGCAGGTCGACCGGCACCCGCGCCGCCCGCATCAGACCCGTCAGCGCGGCGGAGAGCACCTCGCCCGCGTCGTCGGGCGACGCGCTCCGGAGCTCGGCGCCGAGCATCCCCGCGGCCGCGAGGTGACGCTCCGGCGCGGCGGGCGCGGTGTAGCGAAAGGCCGCGGGCGCGCCGGCCACCACGGAGACCCCGTGCGGCACCATCGGCTCGTGGGCGGGATAGCCCTCCATGTAGAAGTCTCGCACCAGCCCGGCGACCGCGTAGGCCATGGCGTGCGGCAGGTGCACCCCCGCGTTGCCGAAGGCCACGCCCGCGAGCGTGGCGGCCCACATCATCTGCTCGCGGGCCTCGGCGTCGGCCGCGTCGGCCACCGCCCGCGCGAGGAAGCGCCCCCCGAGGCGCAGGGCCTCGGCGCTGCCGAGGTCGCTCCAGGGGTTGGCCCCCTGGCTCATGGGGCGCAGGGCGGGCGACGCGCTGCGAGGGCGCGCGGTGTAGGGCCGCGCGGTGTACGACTCGACGGCGTGGCAGAGCACGTCGAAGCCGCTGGCGGCGACGACGGCGGCGGGCAGGGTGGCGGTGGCGTCGGGGTCGACCACGGCCCGGGCGGGGCGCAGCCAGCGCGACGCGATGCCCGTCTTGGCCTTGAGCGCGAGCACGTCGCAGACGGCGATGCCCGTGAGCTCGCTCCCGGTGCCGCTGGTGGTGGGGCACGCGACGTGGGGCGGCAGCGGGCCGGGCACCGGGCGCCCCTCGCCGACGGGCGCGTTGACGTAGGCGAGGAAGTCCGCGGGCCACGCGGCGTACAGGGCGGCGGCCTTGCAGGTGTCGATGACCGAACCTCCGCCGACGGAGACGTAGGCCTCGAAGCGCCCCTCGCGGGCGAAGCGCGCGGCGTCGAGGAAGGACGCGTCCGTGGGCTCCACCCGCGCGTCGGCGAAGACCTCCACGTCGACGCCCGCGGCGGCGAGCGAGCGGCGGGCGCGGTCGACGGCCTCGAGGCCCGCCACGACGCGGTCGGTGAAGAGGGCGACGCGCCGGGCGCCGAGGGCGCGCACGAGCTCGCCCACCTCGCGCAGCGCGCCGCGGCCGAAGGTGACCTCCGCGGCGCCGAGGGTGAAGAGTCCTTCGCCGCCGTCGTGGGGCAGGTACGCGTGGGCGCAGCTCATGGCCGCACTCTATGACGCCTCGGCGCTACAGCCCCAGGGTGCTGAAGTACTCGGCGTCGGCGCGGTCGTCGCGGTCGACGTCGTTGAGGCTGTGGTCGGCCGCGTCGCGCAGCGCGCAGCCCCGCGCGTCGCCCGCCCGGCAGGCCCGGTCGTACAGCTCGAAGGCCCGCGCGCGGTTGGCCGCCACCCCGCGGCCGCGCTGGTAGAGGGTGCCGAGCCGGCGGCAGCTCACGGCGCTGCCCTGGTCGCACCCGCGCTGGATCGCCGCGATGGCCGGGTGGACCGTCGCCGCCGGGGTCGCGGCCGCGGGCGCCGGGGCGCCGGGGCGCGGGGCGGGGTGCGAGCGCGGGCCCTGCGGGTGTCGCGCGCCCGCGGAGACGAGCCGCTGCGCCTCGGCGCTGAGCCCCGCGGGGCCGTCGGCGGGCGCCTGCGCGGACTCGTGCCGCACGCCGACGATCACCCCGCACAGGACGAGCGCGGCGGCGATGGTGGAGGCGAGCGCGAGCAGCGCGTCGCGCGACGGGCCTGCGGGGCCGCGGCGAGGGCGGGCGGCGGCGAGGGCGTCGAGCACGGCGGCGCGCTGGGGCTCCGAGGTGTCGGTCCCGTAGGCGGCGGCGAGGGCGCGGGCCGCCACCTGCGCGGGCCTCGGGGCGGCGGGGCGGGCGAGGTCCGGGTGCGCCGCGGCGAGGGCGTCGAGCACGGCGGCGCGCTGCCCGGGGTGGGGGGCGTCGGGGTAGAGGGCCGCGAGGAGCTGGGCGGCGAGCTCGGCGCGGCGGTCAGGGTCACGATGATTCATGGTCGACCTCATGCCCACGGCCCTCCGTGGGGGATCTCCGGATCGCCGCGCGGCCGATCTCCGCGAAGGCGACCAGGGAGGGCAGCAGCCGCTGGAGGCGCTTGCGGAGCCCGGGGCCGGTGCAGTGCGTGCCGCACTCGGCCTGGATGAGCTCCGCCAGCTCGTCGAACTCCAACTTGTCGATGCAGCTATGGAACAACAGCAGCCGGTCTTCGTCGGGCAGCGCGTCGAGGAGCTGCCGGAGGTAGATCATCGCGTCGGGGTCGGAGAGCGTGCGCTGCACGGCCTCGACCTGGATGGACTCGTGGTCGCTCGACACCTCGATGTCGTCGAGCGAGGCCGCGCTGCGGGGCGCGTCGACCTGCTGTCGCGCCCGGGTGGCCCGCAGCCGGTCGATGACGTGGTTGCGGGTGATGCGGTGCAGCCACGAGCGCAGGCAGGCGAGCTCGCGGCCGTCTTCCAGGGCCAGCGACCCGATGGCCTGGCTCGCCTTCAGGAAGACCTCCTGCTCGATGTCGTGCACGTCGTAGCCGCGGCGCGGGCCGATCATCATGCGCGCCAGCAGGCGCACGCTGGCCCCGCAGGAGTCGTAGATGGCGAGCCAGGCCGCGCGGTGCTCGCGGGCGTTGCGGGGCGCGGAGGCAGCGCGGACGGTGTCTCTCCAGTTCATGGGGGTCGCGGCGAGGCTCCGGGCTCGAGGCGTCAGGGCAACGGCGGGGAGGAGCGTTGCGGTGTGTTCAGACACCGTCGACGCCTCGTTGGTTCCTAACGCGCCCCGGCGGCGCCTCGTGACCGGCGATCAGCGGGCGCGCAGGAGCGCGGACAGCTGCGTGGCCACCTCGATGAGCCGGTCGGGGTCGACGGGCTTGGGGACGTGCATGGTGAAGCCCGCGTCGAGCGCGCGCGCCCGGTTCTCCGGGCCCGTGAAGGCCGTGAGGGCGACCGCGGGGACGGTCCCCCCCGCCTCGGCGCTGAGCATCCGCACCCGCCGGATGAGGCTGTACCCGTCCTGGCCGGGCATCCCGATGTCCGACACCAGGATGTCGGGGCGCTGCTCGACGAAGGCCGCGAGCGCCTCGTCGACGCTCCCCGCCGTGGTCACCAGCGCGCCGGTGCTGCGCAGCACCATGGCGAAGAGGTCGCGCGCGTCGACCTCGTCGTCGACCACCAGGATGCGCAGCTTGTCGAGCGGCCGCGTCGCGCCGCCGCCCGGGGCCCCGTCGGGCGCGTCGACCCCGCCCGGGGCCGGCGCGTCGTGGGACGCCACGAGGCGCTCCCCACCCCGGCCGCGGGGAGGAGCGCTCGCGGGGAGGTGGGGAGTGGGCGCGGGTGTCATTGCCAGGACCATGACGCGCGTCGGGAGGGCGTGACAACTATTCGACGGCCCCGCCGTGGATCCCGATCAGGGCCCCTGCCCGCGAGGTGAAAAATGCCTCATGGAGGGGTTGGCAGGCGCCGCAGGGCCGGGCATGGGGAATGGGGATCAGAGCACCTCCCACCAGCGCGGCGACGACGCGAAGGCCGCGTGGATCACCCCGACGTGGGAGTACGCCTGGGGGAAGTTGCCCCACATGGCGCCGGTGGCGGGGTCGAGGTCTTCGGCGAGCAGCCCGAGGGGGCTCTTCACGTGGTCGATGCGGGCCATCATGGCGCGGGCCTCGTCGAGGCGCCCGACCTTGGCCAGCGCCTCGATGAGCCAGAAGGTGCAGATGACGAAGGCGACGTCCGCGCGGCCGAACTCGTCGGAGCGGTAGCGGCGCAGCCAGCCGCCGTGCTCGAGGTCGTCGCGCACGGCGTTGATGGTGGCGTGGGCGCGCGGGTCGTCGGCGGTCAGCAGCCGCAGGGTGACGGCCTGGAGGAGCGCGGCGTCGACCTCCGTTCCGCCGTAGCTCTCCACCAGGCTGCCGCGGGTGGCGTGCACGGCGCGGGACAGGATCTCGTCGCGGATGCGCGTCGCGTGGGCGCGAAACTCCGCCTCCGCGGCGGGCTTGTGGAGCGCGGCGATCATCGCCATGCGGTCGACCGCGGCCCAGCACATGAGGGACGAGAAGGTCTGCGGGCGCCACTCCGAGCGGTACTCCCAGATGCCCGCGTCGGGCTCGCCGGCGACCGCGGCGGCCTTGCGGGCGAGGCGCTCGATGAGCGCGAGGGTGGCGGGGGTCTGCTGGTCGCTGAAGCGCTTGTCGAGGAAGAGCGGCGCGAGGGCGAGCACCATCTCGCCGAAGACGTCGTGCTGCAGGTGCTGCGCGGCCGCGTTGCCGACGCGCACCGGGCCGTGGGACTCGTAGCCCGGCCAGTTGGTGAGCACGGCCTCCTCGAGGTCGACCCCGCCATCGATGCGGTAGAGCGGCGCGAGGTCGAGGTCCGGCGACGCGCTCGCCACGTTGAGCAGGAACTGCAGGAACTTCTCGCGCTCCTCGAAGTGCCCGAGCAGCCCGAAGGCGCCGAGGGCGTAGTAGGAGTCTCGCAGCCAGCAGTAGCGGTAGTCCCAGTTGCGGCCGCTGCCCGGGGACTCCGGGATGGACGTGGTGAGGGCCGCGACGATGGCGCCGGTGTCCTCGTAGCAGTGGAGCTTGAGCGCGAGCGCCGATCGGATCACCTGCTCCTGGTACATGGGCGGCACGACGCAGTGCTTCACCCAGCGCTGCCAGTACTTCACGGTCTCGCGCAGGAAGCGCTCGCAGAGCGGCGCGAGGGCCTCCTCGATGGGTTCGCCCCAGGCGAGCACGAGGTGCCGCTGCTCGGTGAGCGCGAAGGCCCGCGCGCCCAGGTAGGCGAGGGGCACGTCGGTGGTGAGCCGCACCTCGCTGGCGAAGCCCCGGTACGAGACGTGGTGGGAGCCCTGCTCGCGCCGCGGGACGCCCTTCGACCACCCGAGCCGGGGCTCGCAGTGGATCACCACCCGCGGCGTGCCGGAGAGGGGCTCGACGATGCGCACGATCTTCGCCGGGCGGAAGCTGCGGTCGAAGAGGGTGAAGCGGGGGCAGAAGTCGAGCACGCGGAACGACCCCGCCGCGGAGGTGAAGCGCGTCTCGAGCACGTTGGTGTTCTCGAGGTAGCGCTGCACCCCGACGGAGCCGTCCTCGGGCGCGACGGTGAAGCGCCCCCCGTCCGCGGCGTCGAGCAGCGTGGAGAACACCGGCTCGGCGTCGAAGCGCGGGAGGCACGACCAGACCACCGAGCCGCGCGAGTCGACGAGGGCCGAGCACTGGCAGTTGCCGATGAGACCGAGCTGATCGAGGGCCATCATCCGACAGCGTGCCACGCCGGAGTTGGGCGCCCCAGCACATCGTGCTAGGCCGAATCAGGGGGAAGATGCTGGTGCGTGCGGCGAGGTTCCTGCTGGTGTTGCTGGTGGGCCTCGGGGTGCTCACCTCGGTGGCCCACGGGGTGCTCAGCCGCACCACGCGCCGGTGGTTCGAGCGCGACGTCGAGCTGCGCGCCCGCCTCGCGGTGACCAGCGCGCGCCGCAGCCTGGTGCGCCACTGGGACTCGGCCCACCAGGGGGCGCTGGTGGAGGCGCTCACCGACATCACCCGCGACGAGCGCGTCATGGGCACCGCGGCCTGCGACGTCGACGGCCGGCAGCGGGCGACCAGCGAGGGCTTCCCCGCCGCCTTCGCGTGCCCGACGGTGCTGGCGCGCCTGCGCGCCGAGGGCCTCGCGCTCGACACGCCCGGGGGATGGACCCTCAACGTCGACCTCCCGGGCGGCCCGGTGCACCTCTACGGGGTCGCGCTCACCGAGGTCTCCCCGGACGGCTTCGTGGTGGTCGTCCACGACATGAGCTTCCTCGAGCGCCGCGAGGCGACCACGCGCGCGCAGCTGCTGCTGGCCTTCTTCGTGCTCGCCCTCGCCGCCGCGGGGGTCACCGTCATCGCCGCCCGGCTCGCGTGGCGCGGCTGGCAGGCCGACCTGCGGCGGGCGCTCCGGGGCGACGGGGGCCGGGAGTTCCAGCCCCTGATGCGCGACGTGCGCGAGCTGGTGGCGCGGCTCACGCAGGAGCGCGACGCCGACGCCCCCACCGGCGTGTGGAGCCCGGAGCGCCTGCGGGGCGTGCTCACGCAGCACCTGCAGGGCGAGCGCGTGGTGATCGTGGCCAACCGCGAGCCGTACATCCACCAGCGCACGGAGGACGGCGGCGTCCGGGTGGTGCACCCCGCGAGCGGGCTCGTGACGGCGCTCGAGCCGGTGATGCGCGCGTGCTCGGGCGTGTGGGTCGCGCACGGCTCGGGCTCGGCCGACCGCGAGACCGTCGACGCCCACGACCGGGTGAAGGTGCCGCCCGGCGAGGAGTCATACCTGCTGCGCCGGGTGTGGCTCACCGAAGAGGAGGAGGCCGGGTACTACTACGGCTTCTCCAACGAGGGCCTCTGGCCGCTCTGCCACGTCGCGCACATCCGGCCGGAGTTTCGCGAGGCCGACTGGGAGCAGTACCGCAAGGTCAACCAGCGCTTCGCCGACGCGGTGTGCGACGAGGTCGACTCCGACGACCCCATCGTGCTGCTGCAGGACTACCACTTCGCCCTGGCGCCCGCGATGATCCGCGCCCGGCTGCCCCGCGCGACCATCATCACGTTCTGGCACATCCCCTGGCCCAACCCCGAGCGCGTGGCCATCTGCCCGTGGCGCGACCAGCTCATCGCCGGGATGCTCGGGTCGAGCATCCTGGGCTTCCACACCCAGCAGCACTGCAACAACTTCCTCGACGCCGTCGACACCTTCGTCGAGTCGCGCATCGACCGGGAGAACAACGCCGTCGTGCAGGGCGCGCGTCGCACCCTGGTGCGCCCGTACCCGATCTCCATCGAGTGGCCGGTGCGCTGGCTCGACGAGCTCCCTTCGCCCGAAGACTGCGCCGCGGGGGTGCGCCGCGAGCTGGGCCTCCGCCCCGACGCCCTGCTCGGCGTGGGCGTCGACCGCCTCGACTACACCAAAGGCATCGAGGAGCGCCTCGCCGCCGTGGACACCCTGCTCGAGCGCCACCCCGAGCTGCGCGGGCGATTCACCTTCGCGCAGCTCGCGGCGCCGAGCCGCACCCGCATCGCGCGCTACCAGGAGCTCAACGACCGCGTCGAGGCGCTCGCGAACAAGATCAACGAGCGCTGGTCGACGGGGGACTACCGGCCCGTCGTGCTGCTGCGGGCCCACCACGAGCCGCCGGCGGTGTTCCGGTACTTCCGCGCGGCCGACCTCTGCTACGTGAGCAGCCTGCACGACGGGATGAACCTCGTGGCCAAGGAGTTCGTCGCGGCCCGCACCGACGAGCGGGGCGTGCTGATCCTGAGCGAGTTCACCGGCGCGGCGCGCGAGCTCACCGAGGCGCTGGTGGTCAACCCCTACGACGTCGGCGAGGCCAGCGAGGCCATGGCCGCGGCCCTGGTGATGCCCGCCGCCGAGCAGCAGGAGCGCATGCGGGCGATGCGCTCGCTCGTGGCCCACTTCAACGTGTACCGCTGGGCGGGACGGATGCTCGTCGACGCCGCGCAGCTGCGCAGCCGCGAGCGCCTCACCGCGCGGCTCACCCGCCGCCTCTCGGACCCCGGCCGCGCCTGAGCCCTGACAGCCCGCTCAGGGGTCGATGCAGGGCGGCTGCATCAAAACGCTTGAAATTTTGCGGGTTTCCCGTAGTCGGAGCCGATGCGGAGCTCCAGCAAGATCAGGCAGCACTTCGAGTCTCTTGAAGACCCTCGGGTCGTCAATCGAACCGACCACCCGCTGTTGACGATCGTGCTGATGGCGGTGGTCGCAGTGATCGGCGGCGCCGAGGGTTGGGAAGAGATCGAGGACTTCGCGGAGGATCGGAAGGAATGGTTCGCGACGTTCCTCGACATGCCCAACGGCGTGCCCTCGGAGAGCACGTTCTACCGGACGTTCCAGTCGCTAAACGCGAAGGCGTTCGGGGCGTGCATGCAGTCGTGGGTCAAGAGCCTCGCGGCGTGCCTCGCCGGGCAGGTCGTCGCCTTTGATGGCAAGACCCTGCGAGGCGCGCTGGCTCGGGCCGCGCTCGGATCGAAGCTCCACCTGGTCAACGTGTGGGCCTGCGAGCAGCGCCTGCTGTTGGCCCAGCACGCCGTCGAGGGCGCGCCCGAGGAGATCGCGGGGATGCGCGATCTCCTCGCGGTGCTGGAACTCAAGGGCGCGCTGGTGACCGCCGACGCGGCGCACTGCTGCCGCGAGACGGCGCAAGCGATCGTGGCGCGCGAGGCGGACTATCTGCTCCACCTGAAAGCCAATCGCGGCGCGGCCTACGAGGTGGCCATGGGCTACTTCACGACCGCGCGCGCCGACGGGTTCGCCGGGGTGACCGTGCGCCACAGCCGGGCGGAGAACGAGAGCCACGGGCGGATCGAGACGCGCGAGGCATGGTCGATCCCGTCGAAGGCCTGTGTCCTTCCGGGCGACGAGTGGCCGTCGCTCCGGAGCATCACGTTCGTCGAGCGCACTCGCACGGTGAAGGACAAGACCTCGTGCGAGCTGCACGTCTTCCTGTCGAGTCTGGCGCCGTCGGCCAAGCGACTGGCCAAGAGCGCCCGCGAACACTGGGGCATCGAGAACGGCCTGCACTGGACGCTCGACGTGCAGATGGGAGAGGACCGATGCGCCGTTCACGAGGCCAACGCCGCGGCGAACCTTGCCGCGATCCGTGGGATGGCGCTGACTCTCCTCGTCCGAGACGATACCTGTCGACGAGGGAAGAGGATCCGGGGAGTCGCCGCGAAGCGCGCCAAGGCGGGGCGAAGTATCGAGTATCTCGAACATGTACTTTCGCTGGGAATCAAGTGATTTTGGTGCAGCCGCCCTGGGGGTCGATGAGAAGCCCGCAGGAGGCGGCGCCACAGCGGCCGCCGCGCCTCCGTGGCAGATCTTGACAGCCCGGTACGATCGGGTGTTCCGTCCGATGCGGAAGGGGGTTGACCATCGTGGGATATCGAAACAGTCGGTCGAAGGTTCTTCTCTCCTTGGCACTGCTCGTGCTGGGGGGGGCGTGTAGTGGGGATGTCGTGCGAACGACACAATTCATCCAGGAGGTGCGGGTCGAGGGGGCTGCGGGCATCGTGGTCGCCGATGTCGGCGACCAGCACGGCTGTCTGATTCGAAGCGACGGGAAGATCTTCTGCTGGGGGCGCAACGGCAATGGGCAGCTCGGTGACGGGAGCACCACCGATCAGCCCTCTCTCGAATCGGCCACGGAGATGGGTGGAGGCGTCGCATTTCCCACGGCGGTGAGCGCAGGTGGTGATCATTCGTGCGCCGTGGACGTCAATGGCACGGTGTGGTGTTGGGGCCAGGGCACCAACGGCGAACTGGGCAACGGCGCCACGTCTGACCAGACCTCCCCCGGTGCGTTCATTCTCCCAACGGGGTTGAAGGCCCGAGGGGTCTCCGCAGGCTTCCTGTCGACCTGCGCCGTGGTGACCAACGGGCGGATCTACTGCTCAGGGAGCAACTCATCGGGTCAGCTCGGTGACACGACAACCACCAACCGATCGACCCCGGTGGCAGTCAAACTGGACGCGAGCACCTTCCTCGCCGACAGCGTCCAGGTGGGGGTTGGCGACTTCCACGCTTGCTCGCTGAGCGGCACCGGTCGGGTGCGGTGCTGGGGCAGCGCTGTGGCCAATGGGACATCTTCCGCCCGCTCGACACCGAGCAGCGAACTCTCCTTTGGGTCCGATCCATCCAGCAACCCCAACCTCGTGCGCGCGATCTCGGTCAACGGCTCGTTCGCCTGCGCGCTCATCGCGGACGGTGCCGTGCGCTGCTGGGGGCAGAACGAGTCAGGTCAGTTGGGCGACGGCACGACGACCGCTAGCGCGACGCCAGTGCAGGTCTCGGGCCTATCGAACGTGGTGTCGATCTCCACGGGTGTCTTCCACGCATGCGCCATCCTGGCTGACGGCAACACCCGGTGCTGGGGTCTCAACTCCACCGGCCAACTTGGTGATGGCAGCACCACGAACCGAAGCACACCGCAGGCGATCAGCGTCGGGAGCGAGGCGATCAGTACCCTCACCGGACTCAACTTCACCTTCTACCTCTCGCACGGGGGGGTGTCGTCGAGCGGCGCGGACAACGCGGGCCAGTTGGGCAACGGTAGTTCATCCACGACACTCACGTCACCGAGCAACGTCTGGCAGTCCTTGAGGGGGAGTGTCATTTCCACGTTTCAGCGGGGTCGGATTCTCGACGTCGGCAGCAACCATGCGTGCGCGATCGTCGCCACGGGGTCGTTCGTGCAGGCCGCGGGGACTGCGGCCGACGCTGGCGGCCTGACCAGTCAGAGCACCACCACTGGCATCGCCTGTTGGGGACGGAACGATCAGGGCCAGTTGGGCCAGGGCAACACGACGGACCAGTCACGGCCCCGCTTCGTGAGCTCTCTCTCCACTGCGCCCGTGGCGGTGGCTACCGGTGCCAGCCACAGTTGCGCGCTGCTCGCGAACGGACGCGTGTGGTGCTGGGGCCTGAACGACAGAAACCAGCTCGGCGACGCCAGCGGGCTCGGGTCGAGCTCCACCACCCCCGTGCAGGTCAGCGTGACGAACGTCGTGGCGATCACCGCGGGAGACGCCCACACCTGCGCGCTGCTGGCGAACGGACAGGTGCGCTGCTGGGGCGACGCAGGCGACAACCGGCTCGGCAACTACGTTGCCGGGACGTACCCGATCACGGGCACCTACTCAGCGCCCCAGACGGTGGTGTGTGGGGAGTGCCCGACGAGTCCGCCTGCGCTGACCAACATCGCGGCGATCTCGGCGGGCGGGCAGCACACCTGCGCCGTGAGTCTGACGGGGGAGGTCTACTGCTGGGGCAAGAACGACAATGGCCAGTGTGGTCAGCTCCACGACGACGGGGTGAGCTTCGTTGCGCGCGTCCTCGGCGGCCACCGGGTGGTGGCGAACACCGGGACGGCCTCGCTGAGCAGCATCATCACCGTGTCGGCCGGCGCCGAGCACACCTGCGCGATGGCGTGGACCGGCAGCGCAACGGGTAACGCGGCGTGGTGCTGGGGTCGCAACCAGAGCACGCAGGTCGCGGCGAGCGGAGGTCCGTTCATGCGCCCGCAGAGCGTGGTGACGCGCCTGACCGGAGGGGAGGGCGACGCACTGCAGGGGGTTGCCGCAGGCGGTGATACGACGTGCGTCTTGCAGAGTAGCAACACGGGGGTGGGTAAGATCCGCTGCCTCGGTGGGAATGGAACGCGGGAGGCTGGCTCGAACGCGTCTGGTTCTACAGCTTCGTTCCAGACAATCCAGGCGTTGTCGGGCACCACGCCTTTCGATGTCGTCGACCACGCCGCTCGGGTCGTGCCTGGCGCGAACTTCTCGTGCAGTTTCGGCTGGGACGGACTCGTCGCCTGCTGGGGTAGTAACACGTTCGGCTCGCTCGGTCGGGGCACGACGGGGTCGGCAACCGAATTTCTACAGCAATTGGCTGATCTCTAGAGTCGGCTGGAGCTCAGTTCATGAGACCTCTGACCCTGGGTGTTCTCACGCTCGTCGTGGGTTGTGCTGGCTCCGTGGTTGTGAGTCCGTCGCGCGACGCCGCGATGTCTGAGACTCTCGGCGACGTCGGCGTCCCCGCAGATGAGAGCGGTAATCGCAGCGATGCTACGGATGTTCACGGTGACGTGGCAGACGCGACCGCCCGCGACCCGCGGTGTCCGAGTCCGCCATGTCTTCGGCACACGATCTTGCGATCGCATCGCAATGGGATGTGGTTGGTATTCCCCGATGGCCGAACTCTGCATTGGGGCGGCGCGCAGATCTCAAGACCAGGTATCCACAGTGATCGGTTTCCGACCGCCGGACCGCAACTATCCTCGGACGTTCTCGATGTCCAGGGCCAATCGGACCACAACTGTGCACTGCTGGCCGACGGTGGTCGTGTCGTCTGCTGGGGCGACGGTGGGAGCGGACAGTTGGGCAACCGCACCCTCGATTTCAGCCTCCAGCCCGTCGAGGTCGCAGGCCTCCGCGGCGTCACCTCGATCGCTGTAGCCAGCAATTCATCGTGGGCGCTCCGCGGAACCCAGGTATTCTACTGGGGGTTCGGCCCTGGCCTGGGCGGGACTCCGATGGTCTCGGCACCGCGGGCGTCATTCTTGATCTCGGGTGCGACCGCGTTTGCGAACCCTCCGAGCTCCAACACCATGGGCGTTCTCCTGCTCAGTGGAGGTGCAGTCGCGTGGGGCGCCTACTTCCGGACCGACACTGGCGAGGGTCCATTCGGGTCTCGTCTCGCTCCCGAACCGATCGCCGGAATACGGGGTATCACTTCTCTGAGTCTCAGCCCGCGCGCCTCGTGTGCCATCGCCGAACCTGGGCGAACAACATGGTGCTGGGGCGATCGATACGGACTCTTCGACACGCTCCAAGAGGACCCTCCGCGATACCAGGAGTCTCCCGCACCTGTGCTTGGCGTTGGAGAGCTTGTGGAGGTCGCAGTCAACGAGTTCTTCGCGTGCGGAGTGACGCCGGCGCGCGGAGTCCTGTGTTGGGGTTCGAATGACCTGGGTGGTATCGGGATCGGTTCGAACGATCGCGGCGTGCTCCCGCCCGGCGCTCTTGTCGCCCTTCCGCCGGTTCGCGAGATCGCAATGGGCAATCGTGCTGTTTGCGCCCTGACAATGGAAGATGAAGTCTACTGTTGGGGATCCGCTGAATCGTCAGTATTGACGGTGAACGAGAACGTGCCTCAGCGCAGCCCGCTAAGGGTCTACCCCCGGTCAACTCCCTGACCATGCGCCCTCCCTTCCTCCTCCCCGCCTTCATCCTCGGCTGCGCCAGCAGCGTCGGCGGCACCCCGCCCCGCGACGCCGCCGCGCCCGATGCCGTCCTCGACGCGGCTCCCTCTCTCGACCGAACCCCGGCCGACGACACCTTGTCGCTCGACCCGCGATGCACTGCCATGCCCTGCCTTCAGCACCCCATTCTGCGCTCGCACGGTACGGGCATCTGGCTCGTCTTCCCGGACGGCCGCACCTTCCACTGGGGTCAGTCCCAGTTCGTGGGCGGGCCGCCGGACCTCGCTCCCACCCCAGGACCGCGGCTCCCGGCAGACCTGCTCGACCTTCAGGCCGGCCCGCGCCACTCATGCGCCCTACGCGCATCCGGCGGACGCGTGATCTGCTGGGGCCAGAACACCGACGGCCAGCTCGGCAACGCGCTCCCCGAAGCGGCGCGTGAGCCCGTCGAGGTCGCGGGCATTCGCGGCGTGACGGCGCTCGCCCTCGCAGAGACCTCGACCTGGGCCGTCCGCGATGGCGCCCTCGCCTACTGGGGTACTCCCGGCGCCCTCGGGAACCTCCCGCCTACGGCGAGCCCGCGGCCCGCATTCGACCTGTCGAACGCGCTCGCGTTCTCGGGCTCGCCGGTAGGCGACTCGCTGGGTGTCATCCTCCGGGACGGCACCGCGCTCGCGTGGGGGCGCAACGACTGGGGCAACCTGGGCGACGGCACCCGACAGACCCGCACCGCGCCCGTCGCCATCCGCGATCTGCGCGGCGTGCTCTCGCTGCACCTGAGCGCCAACGCATCGTGCGCCGTTGCCGCCGCCGGTCCCGCGGGCAATGGCCTGTGCTGGGGCGAGCGCCACTGGCTCGGCAACCTCGTCCGCCAGAACCCGCCGGAGATCTTCTCCACCCCTGCGCCGCTCGCAGGCCCGCAGGACCTCATTCAGATGGTTGTCGGCGAGTACTTCGCCTGCGCCGTGGATGGGTCGCTCACCGTGCGTTGCTGGGGCATCAACCTCGAAGGCGTCCTGGGCGCCGGCTCGCTGGAGCTCGAGGGCCTGAGCCCGAACGGCCCCCTGGTGCGCCTGCCCGCCGTGCGCGAGATCGCGCTAGCCGGCCGGGCCGTCTGCGCGCTCACGATGGACGACGTGGTCTACTGCTGGGGCGACGCGAGCCGCGGGGTGCTCGCGCAGGGCGACGACATCGATCGCCCCTCGCCTGTGCGGGCGTACCCCGCGCGGACTCGCTGAGATCGGTACAACAAACCGCACGTTGGCCCAGATCCCGTCTCTGCCGCGTGGGGTCCGGGCTGCGGGGGCGCTGCTGGTTGGTATCAGCGCGCAGCTGCGCAGCCGCGAGCGCCTCACCGACCGGCTCACCCGCCGCCTCTCGGACCCCGGCCGCGCCTGAGCCTCGGTCAACACCCCGTCGCGGTGACGCGCTGCACCATTCCGACCGAGCATGGAAAACCATGGGAGTACGGTCGAGATTTCGTCGTTTTGACCCCCCAGGGTGCGGGCGATCCGGTGTAGGAAGCGCGCCGTCCAGTGGTCACCCCAACCGTCGATCTCACGCCCGTCGCTCTCTGGGTCCCCGGCTCTGTTGCGCCTGCCTTCGGCGCGGGAGACCTCCTGGGCGCCATCGCCTCCGTGCGCCATCCCGTGCACGTCGTCCGCGACGGGGCGGCGGGTCGCGTGGGGGTCGCCCTCGGCGGCGAGATGGTGCCCGCGTCCCGCCCGGCGGCCGGCGCCCTCCCGCTGCTCGCCACGCTCCCGGCCCTCTACCCCGAGTGGCTGGGCGACCGGTCGTTCTGCGAGGTTCACCGGGTGCGCTTCCCCTACGTGGTCGGCGAGATGGCCAACGGCATCGCGACCACGCGCATGGTCATCGCCGCCGCCCGCGCCGGGATGCTGGGCTTCTTCGGCGCCGCGGGCCTCGGCTTCGAGCGCGTCGAGCGGGCCCTCGACGAGCTCCACGCCGCCCTCGGCGACGCGCTCCCCTGGGGGGTCAACCTCATCCACTCGCCCAACGAGCCCGCGCTCGAAGACCGCGTGGCCGACCTGCTCATCCGCCGCGGCGTCGCGCGGGTGTCGGCCTCGGCCTTCATGGCGCTCACCCCCGCGGTGGTGCGCTACGCCGCGAGCGGGCTCACCGTCGACGCCGCGGGGCGCGTCGCGCGCAGGCACCACGTGTTCGCGAAGGTGTCGCGGGCCGAGGTGGCGCGGCGCTTCATGGCCCCGGCGCCGGCGGAGATGCTCCGCGCGCTGGTGGAGAAGGGCTTGCTCACGGCGGCCGAGGCCGAGCTCGCGCAGCGGGTGCCGGTGGCCGAGGACCTCACCATCGAGGCCGACTCCGGCGGGCACACCGACAACCAGGCGCTGACGGCGCTGCTGCCGACGATCCTGTCGCTGCGCGACGAGCTCGCCGCGAAGCACGGGTATGCGCGGCCGATGCGCGTGGGCGCGGCGGGGGGCCTCGGCACGCCGGGGGCGGTCGCGGCGGCCTTCGCGCTGGGCGCGGCGTACGTGCTGACGGGCTCGGTCAACCAGGCCGCGGTGGAGTCGGGGCTCTCCGAGGGGGGCCGGGCGATGCTGGCGCAGGCCGACCTCGCGGACGTCATCATGGCGCCCGCGGCGGACATGTTCGAGCTGGGCGTGAAGGTCCAGGTGCTGAAGCGCGGGACCATGTTCGGCGTGCGCGCGGCGAAGCTCTACGACGCGTACGTGGCGCACCCCTCGCTCGCGGCCATCCCCGCGGAGGCGCGGGCGCGGCTGGAGAACGACGTGCTGCACGCCACCTTCGAGGAGATCTGGGCGGACACGAAGACCTTCTGGCAGAAGCGCGACCCGGGCGAGATCGCCCGCTGCGAGGCCGACCCGCGGCGGCAGATGGCCCTGGTCTTCCGCTGGTACCTGGGCAAGGCGAGCAAGTGGGCCATCGACGGCGAGCCCACCCGCCGCGCCGACTACCAGATCTGGTGCGGGCCCGCGATGGGGGCCTTCAACGCCTGGGCGCGCGGATCGTTCCTGGCCGAGCCGGGCAACCGCACCGTGGTGCAGATCGGGCTCAACCTGCTGGAGGGCGCCGCGGTCATCACCCGCGCGCAGCAGCTCCGCACCTACGGCGTCGCGGTCCCCGCGGGCGCCTTCGACTTCCGGCCCAGGCTCCTGGCCTGACGGGGCGCTAGCGCCCCCGGCGACTCCCCTTCTGGTTTCGTATCCCCAAACACCGTGACGAGGTCTTGAGATGCCGCAGGTTCCCATTGCCATCGTGGGCGTGAGCGCCCTGTTCCCGGGTTCGACCGACGCGCAGGGCTTCTGGCGCGACATCCTCCTGGGGCGCGACCTCATCACCGACGTGCCCGCGACGCACTGGCTCATCGACGACTACTACGACCCCGACCCCTCGGCGCCGGACAAGACCTACTCCAAGCGCGGGGCCTTCCTGCCCGACGTGGCCTTCGACCCGATGGAGTTCGGCATCCCCCCGTCCATCGTGCCGGCCACCGACACGGCGCAGCTCCTGGCGCTCATCGTCGCGCAGCGCGTGCTCGACGACGCCACGCAGGGCCAGTTCGCCAAGATGGACCGCGAGCGCGCCAGCGTCATCCTCGGCGTCACCTCCGGGCAGGAACTCCTCGGCACCATGGTCAGCCGCCTCCAGCGGCCCATCTGGCTGAAGGCCCTGCGCGACTCCGGCATCCCCGAGGAGGAGGCCGTGGTCATCTGCGAGCGCATCGCCGGCGGCTTCGTGCCGTGGCAGGAGTCGTCCTTCCCGGGCCTGCTGGGCAACGTCGTGGCCGGTCGCATCGCCAACCGCTTCGACCTGCGCGGCACCAACTGCGTCACCGACGCGGCCTGCGCGAGCACCCTCTCGGCGCTCTCCATGGCCATCAACGAGCTCAGCCTCGGCCAGTCCGACCTGGTCATCGCGGGCGGCGTCGACACCATGAACGACATCTTCATGTACATGTGCTTCAGCAAGACCCCGGCGCTGTCGAAGTCGGGCGACTGCCGCCCCTTCTCCGACGCCGCCGACGGCACGCTGCTGGGCGAGGGCATGTCCATGCTGGCCTTGAAGCGCCTCGACGACGCCGAGCGCGCGGGCGACCGGGTCTACGCCGTCATCCGCGGCCTCGGGTCGGCCTCCGACGGGCGCAGCAAGAGCGTGTACGCGCCGCTCCCGGAGGGGCAGGCGAGGGCGCTCCGGCGCACCTACGAGAGCGCTGGCTACGGCGCCGACACCGTGGAACTCGTCGAGGCCCACGGCACGGCCACCAAGGCGGGCGACGCGGCGGAGTTCGCGGGCCTCCAGATCGCCTTCGGCGAGAGCGGCCGCGCGGACCGGCAGTGGTGCGCGCTCGGCTCGGTGAAGTCCCAGATCGGCCACGCCAAGTCCGCGGCGGGCGCGGCGGGCCTCTTCAAGGCCGTCATGGCGCTGCACCACAAGGTGCTGCCGCCCACCATCAAGGTCGACCGGCCCAACCCCGCGCTCGAGATCGACAAGAGCCCGTTCTACCTCAACACCCAGGCCCGGCCGTGGGTCCGGGACGCGTCGCACCCGCGGCGCGCGTCGGTGTCGAGCTTCGGCTTCGGCGGCAGCAACTTCCACGTCGCGCTGGAGGAGTACGTCGGCCCGGCGCCCCGCGCGTGGCGGATGCGCACCGCGCCCACGGAGCTGGTGCTGCTCTCCGACGCGACGCCCGCCGGGCTCGCGGCGAAGTGCGACGAGGCCGCGAAGCGCGCGGCGGACGGCGGGCTGACGGCCCTCGCGCGGGCCTCGCAGGAGGGCTTCCGCGCGGGCGAACCGGCGCGCCTGGCGGTGGTCGCGAGCGACGCGGCGGACCTCGCGGCGAAGCTGAAGCAGGCGGCGGCGCACCTCGCGGCGAAGCCCGACGCGGCGCTCTCGACCCCGACGGGCGTGTACTACGCGAACGGTGCCGAGTGTGGCGGGGTGGCCTTCGTGTTCCCGGGGCAGGGGAGCCAGTACGTGGGCATGGGGGCGGACGTCGCCATGAGCCTCGACGCGGCGCGCTCGGCCTGGGACGACGCCGCGGGCGCGCGCTTCGACGGAGAGAGCGTGGCGGACGTGGTGTTCCCGCGGCCGGTGTTCAACGACGACGACCGCGCGGCGCAGACGAAGCACCTCACGGCCACCGAGTGGGCCCAGCCCGCCATCGGCGTGGCGAGCCTCGCGCTGCTGCGGGTGCTGCGCTCGCTCGGGGTGAAGGCCCAGGACGTGGGCGGGCACAGCTTCGGCGAGGTCACGGCCCTCTCCGCGGCCGGGGTCATCGACGAGCCCTCCCTGGTGACGGTGGCGCGCAAGCGCGGCGAGCTCATGCGCGACGCGTCGGCGACGCCGGGCGCGATGACCGCCGTCGGGCGCCCGATCGCCGACGTGAGGGCGGTGCTCGCGGACTTCGGCGACGCGGTGGTGGTGGCCAACCACAACCACCCGAAGCAGGTGGTGCTCTCCGGCGCGACGGAGGCCATCGCCCGGGTCGAGGCGCTGCTCGCCGCGAAGAGCATGGCGGCGAAGCGACTGCCGGTCTCGACGGCCTTCCACAGCGCCCTGGTGGCGCCGTCGGGGGCGAAGTTCGGGGACTTCCTCGCCGGGGTGCCCTTCGGGGCGCCGGGCGCGGTGGTGTGGTCCAACGCCGAGGCCGCGCCGTACCCCGCGGACGCGGCGGCGATGCGCGATCGCCTCGCGGGGCAGATCGCCCGCCCGGTGCGCTTCGTCGAGCAGGTCGAGGCCATGTGGGCGCGCGGCGCGCGGACCTTCATCGAGGTCGGCCCCGGCGCGGTGCTCACCGACCTCGTCGACCGCATCCTCGGCGACCGCCCCCACGTCGCCGTGCCGCTCGACCGCAAGGGCAAGCACGGCGTGACCGCCCTCCAGGAGGGCATCGGCCGCCTCGCGGTGGCGGGCGTCGCGATGGACTTCACTGCGCTCTGGGCGGACTACGCGCCCACGCCCGCGCCGAAGAAGAAGCCCGCGATGACCATCTCGCTCAACGGCTCCAACTACGGCAAGCCGTACCCGCCGAAGGGTGGCTCCGCCGCGCTCCCGCCCCCGAACCCCCCGCGGGTGAAGGAGGTGGTCGTGCAGGAGGTCATCAAGGAGGTCGTCCGCGAGGTCGTCGTGGAGCGCGCCCCCGCGCCGGGCGCCGCGCCGTCGTCGCCCGCATACGCGCCCGCCGCGAGCGGGGCCGAGGGCCTCGCCTGGGTGCAGGCCTACCAGGAGTCGCAGCGGCAGACCTCCGAGGCCCACGCGGCCTACCTGAAGACGATGGCCGACACGCACTCGTCCTTCCTGCGCACCGTGGAGAACTCCTTCTCGGGCCTGAGCGCGATGCTCAGCGGCCAGCCGATGTCCATTGGACAACCGATGTCCATTGGACAGCCGATGTCCATTGGACAACCGATGTCCATTGGACAGCCGGTGTATGTGGCGCCGGTCGTCGCCGCCCGGCCGGAGCTGCCCCCCGCGCTCGCACCGTCGGTCGCGGCCCCGCCGGTCGCGGCCCCGCCGGTCGCGGCCCCGCCGGTCGCGGCCCCGCCGGCTCGCGCGGCGGCGCCCGCGGTCGACCTCCAGTCGCTGATGCTCACCATCGTCGCGGAGAAGACCGGCTATCCGTCGGAGATGCTCGCGCTCACCATGGAGCTCGAGGCGGACCTGGGCATCGACTCCATCAAGCGCGTCGAGATCCTGTCGGCGATGCGTGAGCGCGCCCCGGGGCTGCCCGAGGTGAACGCCACCGAGATGGCTGCCCTGCGCACCCTCGGACAGATCGTCGACTACATGCAGGCGCGGCTGCCCGCCCAGGCGGCGCCCGCCCCCTCGGTCGGGGCCGTCGCTGGAGGCGCGACCGCAGCGCCCGCGGTCGACCTCCAGGCGCTGATGCTCACCATCGTCGCGGAGAAGACCGGCTACCCCTCGGAGATGCTCGCGCTCACCATGGAGCTCGAAGCCGACCTGGGCATCGACTCCATCAAGCGCGTCGAGATCCTCTCGGCGATGCGCGAGCGCGCCCCGGGCCTGCCCGAGGTGAACGCCACCGAGATGGCCGCCCTGCGCACCCTCGGACAGATCGTCGACTACATGCAGGCGCGTCAGCCCGCCCCGGCGAAGGCCGCGCCCGCCCCGGCGAAGGCCGCGCCCGCGGTCGACCTCGAGGCGCTGATGCTCACCATCGTCGCGGAGAAGACCGGCTATCCCTCGGAGATGCTCGCGCTCACCATGGAGCTCGAGGCCGACCTGGGCATCGACTCCATCAAGCGCGTGGAGATCCTCTCGGCGATGCGTGAGCGCGCCCCGGGGCTGCCCGAGGTGAACGCCACCGAGATGGCCGCCCTGCGCACCCTCGGACAGATCGTCGACTACATGCGCGGCCGCAACGCCGCCGCGTCCAAGCCCGCCCCGGCCGCGCCGGGCAGCGCCGCCGCCGCGCCGAGGGCCCCGGCCATCGAGCGCTTCGTCGTCGTCGAGGAGCCCGCGCCCGCGGCGGGCCTCGTGATGCCCGGTCTCTTCGCGGCCGCGCGGGTGGCGGTGACCGACGACGGCGCGGGCGTCGCCGCGGCGGTCGCGCGCGCGCTCAACGCCCGGGGCGTCCCCGCGGCGGTGGTGGCGACCGTCCCGGCGGACGCCGACGCGGTGATCTTCCTGGGGGGCTTGCGCGCGGTCGCCAGCGTCGACGACGCGGTGGCGGTCAACCGGGAGGCCTTCGGCGCCGCCCGCGCGGTCGCCGCCCGCTTCGCCGCGCAGGGCGGGCTCTTCGTCACGGTGCAGGACACCGGCGGGGATTTCGGCCTCTCCGGGCGCGACGCCACCCGCGCGTGGACCGCGGGCGTCTCGGCCCTCGCGCGCACCGCGGCGGTCGAGTGGCCGGCGGCGAGCGTGAAGGCCGTCGACCTCGCGCGCGACGGCCGCGACGCCGAGGCGCTCGCCGCGGCCATCGTCGCCGAGCTCTTCACCGGCGGGGCGACCCGCGAGGTGGGCCTGCACGCCGACGGCGCCCGCACCACGCTGCGGAGCGTCGCCCGGGAGGTGACCCCCGCGACACTGGCGCTCGACCCCGACGCCGTGGTGGTGGTGTCCGGCGGCGGCCGCGGGGTGACCGCGGCGTCGATCGTGGCGCTGGCGCAGCGGACGCGGGTGCGGGTCGTGCTGCTCGGGCGCTCGCGCCTGGAGGACGAGCCCGCGGCGTGCGTGGGCGTCCACGACGACGCCGGGCTCAAGCGGGCGCTGCTCGACGACGCGAAGCGGGAGGGCCGCGCGGCCTCGCCCGCAGAGGTCGGCGCCCAGGTGGCGAAGGTGCTCGCCCACCGGGAGGTGCGCGCGACGCTCGACGCCATCCGCGCGGCGGGCTCGGAGGTGCGCTACGTCGCGGTGGACGTCGCGGACGGAGCGAAGCTGGGCGCGGCGCTCGACGAGGTGCGCGCGGCCTGGGGGCCCATCACGGGCGTGGTGCACGGCGCCGGGGTGCTCGCCGACAAGCTCCTCGCGGAGAAGACCCCGGAGCAGTTCGACCGGGTGTTCGACACGAAGGTGGCGGGGCTGCGGTCGCTGCTCGCGGCGACGGCGGGCGACCCGCTGCGCTGGATGGTGCTGTTCTCCTCGGTGGCCGCGCGCACGGGCAACACGGGCCAGTGCGACTACGCGATGGCCAACGAGGTGCTCAACAAGGTCGCCGCGGCCGAGCGGCGCCGGCGCGGCCCGGGCTTCGTGGCGAAGGCCATCGGCTGGGGCCCGTGGGAGGGCGGGATGGTCACGCCCGCGCTCAAGGCGCGCTTCGACCAGATGGGCGTGGCGCTCATCCCCCTCGCGGAGGGCGCCCGGCGCTTCGTCGACGAGATCGCGGCGGCGCCCGACGAGGTCGAGACCGTCGTGGGCGGCGCGATGGGCGAAGGGCCGCTGGGCGCCCGGGTCGCCGCGGGGCCGATGAGCGTCGAGCTCTCGGTTCACCAGGGCTCGCACCCCTACCTCAGCGACCACCGGGTGGCGGGCAAGCCCGTGGTGCCGGTGGCCCTGGCGATCGAGTGGATGGCGCGGGCGGCGAGGGTGTTCCGCCCGGGCGCCGGGCCGGTGGCGCTGCGCGACCTCAAGGTGCTGCGCGGCATCAAGCTCGACCACTTCGAGAACGGCGGGCACCGCTTCGCGCTCCACGCGGTGGCGCGGGCGGGCGCCGGCCCCGACGACCTGAGCGTCGAGCTGCGCGGCAGCGACAACGTGCTGCACTTCACGGCCACCGTCGAGACCCGCGCGGGCGAGCGGCGGCCGCCGGAGCGCGCGGCCGACCCCCGCGTCGGGCAGTGGACCCGCGAGGCCGTGTACGACGGCCACCTGCTCTTCCACGGGCCGAGCTTCCAGGTGATCCAGTCGATCGCCGGGGTGTCGAAGGAGGGGATCATCGGGACCCTCACCGGCACCCGCGAGCGGGCCTGGCGCCCGGAGGCCTGGCGCGTCGACCCGGCGGCCCTCGACGGGGCGCTGCAGTTCGCGCTGCTCTGGTCGCGCGAGGCGCTCGGCGGGGCCTCGCTGCCGATGGCGGTGGCGGCCTTCGAGAGCTACGCCGAGGCGCTGCCCGAGGGGTTGATCCGCTGCGTGGTGCGCGGCCGCGAGGTGCACGAGTCGCGCGCCGTGTGCGACGTGCTGCTCGAGGACGCCGCGGGCCGTCCGCTGGCCGCCTTCCGCGGGGTCGAGACCATCCTCCGTCCGGGCGAGGCCGTCGTCCGCGAGGGCGCACCCGCGGGCGTCCCCTCGTGAGCTTCGAGCCCATCGCGATCGTCGGGCAGGGCTGCGTCCTGCCCGGGGCGCTCTCGCCGTCCGCGCTGCGCGAGCTCGTCCAGGCGGGTCGCAGCGCCGTCGGGCCCGCGCCCGCGGGGCGCTGGCGGCTCCGCCCGGAGCACGCGATGGGCACGGCCTCCCACGCCGCCGACCGCACCTGGTCCGACGCCGGGGGCTACGTCGAGGGCTTCGACGCGCTCTTCGACCCGTCGGGCTTCCTGCTCCCCGAGGCGACCGTGCGGGCCCTCGACCCGGCCTTCCGCTGGGTGCTCCACGCCGCCCGCGAGGCCCTGCGCCCGGTCGGCCACGAGCGCGCCTCCGACCGCGCGGGGATCATCCTCGGCAACCTCTCCTTCCCCACCGCGGCGATGTCCCGCTACGCCGAGAGCGTCTGGCTCGACGCGCAGGACCCGTCCTTCCACGCCTCCGTGGGCGGCCGCGCGGCGCACTCCGCCGGGGTCGAGCGCCCCTCCGCCCACAACCGCTTCATGTCGGGCCTCCCGGCGCACCTCGCGGCCGCCGCGCTGGGCCTCGGCGCGGGCGCCCACGCGCTCGACGCCGCGTGCGCCTCGTCCCTCTACGCCATCAAGCTGGCCTGCGACCGCCTGCACGACCGCACCGCCGACGTGATGCTCGCGGGCGCCGTCAACGCGGCGGACAGCTTGTTCCTGCACGTGGGCTTCTGCGCGCTGTCGGCGATGAGCCGCACGGGCCAGAGCCGCCCGTTCCACCGCGACGCCGACGGGCTCGTCCCCGCCGAGGGCGCGGCGGTCCTCGCGCTCAAGCGCCTCGGCGACGCGCGCGCCGCGGGCGACCGCGTCCTCGGGGTCATCCGCGGGGTCGGGCTCTCCAACGACGGGCGCGGCCGCGGTCTGCTCGCCCCCGCCGAGGAGGGCCAGCGGCGCGCGATGACCCTCGCCTACGCCGTGTCGGGACTCCGCCCCGCGGACGTGTCGCTGCTGGAGTGCCACGCCACCGGCACCCCCGTCGGCGACGCCACCGAGCTGCGCTCCACCGCGGCCCTCTACGAGTCGCTCCACGACGTGCCCATCGGGTCGCTCAAGTCCAACCTCGGGCACCTCATCACGGCCGCCGGGGCCGCCGGGGTGATGAAGGTCCTCGCCGCGATGGACGACGAGCGCCGGCCGCCGTCGCTGCACGGCGACGCGCCCCTCGACGTGCTCTCGGGCTCGCCCTTCCGGCTGCTCACGGCGGGCGAGCGCTGGCCCTCCGACCGGCCGCGCGTGGCGGCGGTGAGCGCCTTCGGCTTCGGCGGCAACAACGCCCACCTCCTGGTGAGCCAGGACGACCCGGGCCTCGCCGCGCGCTCCGTCGCGGGCGTACGGTCCCGCGCGGCCATCGCGGTCGTCGGGACGGGCGCGATGCTCGGCGACACCACCGGCGCCGGGGCGGCGGCGCGCGCGGTCCTCGGCGCGGAGGCGTGGTCGCCGCGGCGCGCGGAGGTGGCCGTCGCGCTCGACGGGCTGCGCTTCCCGCCCCGCGACCTGGAGCAGACCCTCCCGCAGCAGCTCATGGTGCTGGAGTGCGCGCGCGAGGCGGCCGCCGGCGTGGCGCTGCCGCGCGAGCGCACGGGCGTGTACGTGGGCATGGGCTGCGACCCCGAGGTGGCCCGCTACGGCGCCCGCTGGCGGCTGGCGGAGTGGTCCGACGCGTGGACGCGCTGCACCGGCGCGAAGCCCGCGGAGGGGTGGCTCGCGGCGGCGCGCGACGCCGTGCTGCCGAGGCTCGAGGCCGCCGGCGTGGTGGGCACGATGCCCAACATCCCCGCCAACCGGATCAACAGCCAGCTCGACGTGGCGGGCCCGAGCTTCACCGTCTCGGCGGAGGAGGCCTCCGGCGTGGTGGCGCTGCAGCTCGCGGCGCGCGCGCTGCGCGAGGGCGAGCTCGACGCGGCGATCGTGGGGGCGGTCGACCTCTCCGACGAGCCGGTGCACCGCGCGGCGCTGGCCGAGCTGCGCATCGACGCGAGCCCCGGCGACGCGGCGGTGGTGCTGCTGCTCAAGCGCCTCGACGACGCGCGCCGCGACGGCGACCGGGTGCTGGCGGTGCTCGACGACGAGGGCTCCCCCACGCTGGGCCTGGGCGACGGGGCGGTCGACCCGATGGCACGCTCCCGGGCGCACGCCGCGGCGGGCCTCATGGACGTCGCGCTCGCGACCTGGAGCGTCGCCTACGGAGCGCGCCCGCAGGTCGGCCGGGTGGCGGCGCCGTGGTTCGGCGAGCGGGTGGCCGAGGTCACGACGCGCCCGCTGGGCGGCGGCGGGGCGACGGTGCGGGTGCGCGCCGGGGGCGATGCGGTCGCGCTGGCCCTGGAGGCCCCGCCGCGGCTGTACGTCTACCGCGGCGCCGACCGCGACGCGGTGCTGCGCGCGCTGGCCGACGGCGTGGAGGGCGGCGACGGCCCGGCCTGCCTGGTGCTGGTGGCCGCGAGCGAGGACGAGCGGGCGGCGCGGGCGCGGGCGGCGCGGCGTCACCTGGAGGGCGGCGGCCCGGCGCCCGAGGGCGTGGCGTACCGCGCGGGCCCGATCGCGGGCGCGGCGGCGGCGGTGTTCACCGGCGCGGCGGCCTCGTACCTGGGCATGGGCCGCGAGCTGGCCCTGGCGCTGCCGGGCGTGGTGGCGACGCTGGGCCGGCGCTTCGGCTCGATGGCGGCCTCGACGGCGTGGTGCTTCGGCGAGACCGCGGAGCCGCGGCATCCCCTCGAGCAGCTCTGGGCGAGCGCGTTTCTCTGCCAGCTGCACGCGGAGATCGTGCGCGACGTGCTCGGCCTGCGGCCCGCGGCGACCATCGGGTACTCCTCCGGGGAGAGCAACGCGATGTTCGCCTCGGGGGCGTGGCGCGACCTCGACGGGATGGTGCGCGAGTGCTGGGAGAGCCCGGTGTTCCGCGACGAGATCGTCGGCGAGCAGCGGGCCGCGCGGCGACGGTGGGCGCGCCTGGGCGTGGCCGGCGCGGACACGGCGGGGTGGGCGACGTACAGCGTGGCGGCCCCGGCGGCGGCGGTGCGCGAGGCGCTGGCGGGCGAGCCCGCGGCGCACCTCACGATCATCAACGCGCCCGACGACTGCGTGATCGGCGGCGCGGCGGGCGCGTGCGAGCGGGTGATCGCGAAGCTCGGGCGCTCGCGGGCGATGCCCCTGGGCTACGCGATGGCGGCGCACTGCCCGGAGATCGGGGAGATCCGCCAGGCCTGGTACGACATCCACCGGCGCGAGACCTTCGCGGTGCCGGGCGTGCGGCACTACTCCGCGGGCAGCGCGGAGGCCTTCGCGGCCGAGGCGGACGTCGTCGCGCGGGCGATCACGGCGCAGGCGGTCGACACGCTCGACTTCCCGCGGATGATCGAGCGCGCGTGGGCGGACGGCGTGCGGGTGTTCATCGAGCACGGCCCGCGCGGGCTGTGCAGCGGTTGGATCAGGAAGATCCTCGGCGAGCGGGAGCACCTCGCGGTGCCGATGGACGTGCAGGGCCGAAGCGGCGTGCGGCAGCTCGCCAACGCGGCGGCGGCGCTGGTAGCGGCGGGCGTGCCGGTGGACGTCGAGGCGCTGCACCGCGCCCTCGGCGCCGACGCGCGGACCACGAAGAACCCGGGAGCGATGATGAAGGTACCCGCGCACGCGCCGCCGATCCGGCTGCCGGCGTTCGAGACGGGCGTCCAGGTGATGGCGCCCGCGCCGAAGCTGGTCTCGGCGATGGAAGAGATGGCGCCGGTGGTGATGGCCGCGCCGGTGGTGATGGCCGCGCCGGTGGTGATGGCCGCGCCGGTGGTGATGGCGGGTGGGACGAGCGAGATCGTGGCGCGGGCGATGGCCGAGCAGGGGCGCGTCGCGGCGATCCATCGGGCGTACCTCGACGCGCAGGCGTCGGCGCACACGCGCTTCCTGGGGCTCCAGGAGACGATGCTCGCGGGGCTGCGAAGAGCCCGACAGGGTGGTGCCCTCGGGTCCATTGCGGGCGGGGCAAGCCCCGCCCCTACGCAACGAGCCGTGAGCGCGCCGGTGGAGGGAGGCCTCTCCGTAGGGGCGGGGCTTGCCCCGCCCGCACCGGGCCCGATCGGTGATGCCGCGGTCCCCGCTTCGGCCGTCGCTCCCGCCGCCCCCGTCGGGCACCCCGGCCCGCGCTTCGACCGGGCCCAGCTGGAGGTGCTCGCCTCGGGGAAGATCTCTTCGGTCTTCGGCCCCGCCTTCGCCTCGCAGGACGGCTACGCCCGCCAGGTGCGGATGCCCATGCCCCCGCTGCTCCTGGCCGATCGGGTGACGGGCATCGACGCCGTCCCCAACTCCATGGGCGTCGGCACCCTCTGGACCGAGACCGACGTCACCCCGGAGAGCTGGTACCTCCACGAGGGGCGCATGCCCGCCGGCATCATGATCGAGACCGGCCAGGCCGACCTCCTGCTCATCTCCTGGCTGGGCATCGACCGGCTCAACCAGGGCGAGCGGGTGTACCGCCTCCTCGGCTGCGAGCTCACCTACCACGGTGAGCTCCCGCAGCCGGGCGAGACGCTCACCTACGAGATCCACGTCGACGCCCACGCCGAGCAGGGCGCCGTGCGGCTCTTCTTCTTCCACTACGACTGCCGCGTGAACGGCGAGCTGCGGCTCTCCGTGCGCCACGGCCAGGCCGGCTTCTTCACCGACGACGAGCTCGCCAACTCCGGCGGCATCCTCTGGGACGCCCCCACCGGCGCCCACTCCACCGCCGCGCAGCTCGACGCCCCCGCCATCGCCTGCACCAAGCGCGCGTTCTCCCACGACGACCTCCGCGCCTTCGCCGACGGCCGCGTGGCCGACTGCTTCGGCCCCGGCTTCGAGAAGGCCCGCACGCACGTCCGCACGCCGCGCATCTCCGCCGGGCGCATGCTCTTCCTCCGCGAGGTCGTCGACTTCGACCCCACGGGCGGGCCGTGGCAGCGCGGCTACCTCCGCGCCGACGCCCCCATCACCCCCGACGACTGGTACTTCGCGGGTCACTTCCACAACGACCCGTGCATGCCCGGCACCCTCATGTTCGAGGGCTGCCTCCAGGCGATGTCGTTCTACCTCGTGGCGATGGGCTTCTCCGTCGACCGCGACGGGTGGCGCTTCGAGCCCGTCATGGGCAACAAGATCCCGATGCGCTGCCGCGGTCAGGCCACCCCGGCCTCGCGGCACCTCATCTACGAGATCTTCATCGAGGAGGTCATCGCGGGCCCGGTGCCCACCGTCTACGCCGACCTGCTCTGCACCGTCGACGGCCGCAAGGCCTTCCACGCCCGGCGCGTGGGCCTGCGCCTCGTGCCCGCGTGGCCCCTCGACGACTGGGCCCGGCTGCCCGTGGTCCCCGGCTCCGACCCCGCCCACCGCAGCATGGACCTCCGCCGCCTCGGCGGCCTCGCGGGCTACGTCGAGCCCAAGGCCGTCGCCGTGGTCGACGGCTTCGCCTTCGACTACGCCTCCCTCATCGCGTGCGCCTGGGGCCGCCCCTCCGCGGCCTTCGGGCCGATGTACACCCGCTTCGACAGCCCCCGCGGCGTCGCGCGCCTGCCCGGTCCGCCGTACCATTTCATGTCGCGCATCACCCGCGCCGACGCGCCGCTCGGCGTGCTCCAGCCGGGCGGGGTGATCGAGGCCGAGTACGACATCCCCCCGGACGCCTGGTACTTCGACCTCAACGGCCACCCCACGATGCCGTACTGCGTGCTGATGGAGGCCGCCCTCCAGCCTTGCGGCTGGCTCGCGAGCTACACCGGCAGCGCGCTCACCACCGACGTCGACCTGCTCTTCCGCAACCTCGACGGCACCGGGACCTTCACCGCGGAGATCCTCCCCGACGCGGGCACCCTCCGGACGCGGGTGAAGGTCACGGACGTCTCCCGCTCGGCGGGCATGATCATCGAGTCCTTCGAGGTCGAGTGCTACGTCGGCGCCACCCTCGTCTACAAGATGAACACCGTCTTCGGGTTCTTCCCCGCGGAGGCCTTCGTCAACCAGGTGGGCCTACCCGTCACCCCCGAAGACCGCGCCCGCATCGAGTCCCCCTCGGAGGTGGGCATCGACCTGCGCGCCCGCCCGGCGAAGTACTTCGAGGGCTCGCTCCGCCTCCCCGCCCCGATGCTCTGCATGCTCGACCGCATCACGGCGTGGGATCCCGCCGGCGGCAAGAAGGGCCTCGGCTGGGCCCGCGCCGAGAAGGACGTCCGCTTCGACGAGTGGTTCTTCAAGGCCCACTTCTTCCAGGACCCGGTGCAGCCCGGCTCGCTGGGCATCGAGGCCCTGGTGCAATTGCTCCAGTTCGCGATGATCGAGCGCGCGATGGCCGACGGGGTGGAGAACCCCCGCTTCGAGCCCGTCGCCGTCGGCCGCCCGGCCACCTGGAAGTACCGCGGCCAGGTGGTGCCCAAGAACAAGCGCATCACCACCGAGATCGCCATCCTCGAAGTGGGCAACGAGGGCGGCATCCCCTTCGCGGTGGCCGAAGGCTCGCTCTGGGTCGACGGCAAGCGCATCTATCACACGCGCCAGCTGGCGATGCGCATCGTGCCCGGTTCCGCGCCGCCGCGTCCGCCGAAGGGCCCCGCTCCCAGCAGCGACGAGACCCTCGACCCATCCGTCGACACGTGGCTGGGCGATCACCGCCCCACCTGGACGCTGCCCGCGCTGCCGATGATGTCCATGGTCGACCGCCTCGCGGGCGCCGTCGCCACCGCGGGGCAGAGGGTCGTCGGGCTCGCCGACGTGCAGGTGCACCGCTGGCTGCCCTTCGCGGGAACGCCCGTGCGGCTGCGCACCGAGGTGAAGGCCGCGGGCGAGGTGACCCTCTCGGCCTTCCGCGAGGCCCGCGAGGCGGCGCTCTCGCGCTTCGAGCCCGTCGCCTCCGGGCGGGTGCTCCTCGACGCCCGCTACCCCGCTCCCCCCGCGGTCTTCCCTCCGCTCACCGACGCCGTCCCCGCGGAGGACCCCTACGCCTCCGCGGCCCTCTTCCACGGCCCCGCGTTCCAGATGCTGCGCTCGTGGCGCCTGGGCTCGCGCGGGTCGACGGCCCTCGTCGACCTCGCCCTGCGCGGCGTCCCCCGCGGGGCGCTCCACCAGGGCCTGCTCGACGCGCTCACGCACGCCATCCCCCACGACGCGCTCTCGCAGTGGTCGCCGGAGATCGCCGACGGGCTCGTCGGGTACCCCTACCGCATCCCGACGCTCACCCTCTACGGTGAGGTTCCGTCCTCGGGGGAGGGGCGCGTCGAGGTGCGCTTCGCCGGCTTCGACGGCGAGGCCCGCTTCCCCAGGCACGACATCCAGCTCGTCGTCGACGGGAGCGTCCGCGTGGCGCTCACCCTCGTCGAGGTGCTGCTCCCCAAGGGGCCCATCGGCCGCGCCAGCCGCCTCGATCGCCGGGCCTTCCTGCGCGACGGGCGCTTCGTGCCGGGCGTGCGCCTCTCGCGCGCCGAGGGCGGTGCCACCGTGGCCGCGCCCGCCGACGTGAAGCCCAGCGACTGGCTGCCCGGCAACGTCGCGGCCATCTACGGCGTCGCTCCGGGCCGCGACCTCATCGCCGAGGTCGCCGTGCGCGACCACGTCGCCGCCCGCGCCTACGTCCACCCGAGCACCGTGCGTCCGGCCGACGACCTCGCCAGCGCCACCGTCGCCATGCGACCGCTGCGCAGGCATTTGCTCGAGGTCACCCGCGAGGGCGACGCCGTGCGCGTGGCCGACGCCGCCCCGGCCTCCCTCGACCTTTCCCCCGTCGAGGCCCACTGGCGCGAGCGCTTCGGCATCGGCCCGTGGCCCGTCGAGGACCTCTACTACGGCCTCATCGAGCGCTTCGTCGGCGACGTGGTCATCGCCGACCCGGCGGCCTTCGCGGCGGTGCGCGGGCGCAGCTGCCTCTACCTCGCCAACCACCAGGTGGCGGTCGAGTCGCTGCTCTTCTCCGTGCTCGCCTCGGCGCTCTCGGGCACCGCCACCGTGACCCTCGCCAAGGCCGAGCACCGCGGGTCGTGGGTGGGCGAGCTCATCCGCCAGAGCTTTACCTACCCAGGTATCACCGACCCGCAGCTCATCACCTTCTTCGACCGCGAGGACCGCGAGTCCCTCATGCGCATCATCGGCGAGCTCGCGCAGGAGATGGCCCAGCGCGGCAAGAGCGCGATGGTGCACGTCGAGGGCACCCGCGGGCTCTCGTGCCGGGCGCCCGTGCGGAAGATGAGCTCGGCCTTCATCGACATGGCCTTCGCCGTGGGCGCGCCCATCGTGCCGGTGCGCTTCGTCGGGGCGCTCCCCGTGGAGGAGCTCGCCCAGCGCATCGAGTTTCCGATCGGGTACGGCCGGCAGGACATCTGGATCGGCCGCCCCATCGACCCGGAGGCCCTGCGCGCGCTCCCGCTGAAGGAGCGCAAGCAGGTGGTGATCGACGCCATCAACGGCCTCGGCCCGTCGCCCGCCGACGAGCGCCCGACGGCCCCGGACCCCGACTTCGCCCGCCGCGTCGAGGCCTGGACCTCGCGCTGCGGCGGCACCCCCGAGCACGCCGTGCTGATGGCCACGCTCGACGCGCTCACCCACCACCGCTCCGACGCCACGCGGCGCTTCGTGGCGGGCGCCCGCGAGGGCCGCGTCGACGTCGGCGGGGGCCCCGAGGGCGCCTGGCTCGCGGGCTTCGCGCGCTGGCTCTTCGAGGGGCGCCCGTCGGCCAGACCGCAGAAGGAACCCGAGGCATGATGTCCCTGCTCCACCGCCCGTTTCGCCGCGTCGGGGTCGTCAACCGGGGCGAGGCCGCCGTGCGCTTCCTGCGCGCCGCCCGCGCGTGGTCCCGCTGCCACCGCGAGCCCTTGGAGGTCGTCGCGCTCTATACGCACCCCGACCGCGACGCGATGTTCGTGCGCGAGGCCGACGACGCCGTGCTCCTCGGCGACGCCCTCGTCCCGGGCGCTACGGGCGCCCTGCGCAGCGCCTACCTCGACGTGCCGCGGGTGATCTCCCTGCTCGTCGACGCGCGCTGCGACGCCGTCTGGCCCGGCTGGGGCTTCGTCTCCGAGCGCCCGGACTTCGCCGACGCCTGCGCCGACGCGGGCCTGGTCTTCATCGGCCCGTCGGGCAGCTCGATGCGCCTCCTGGGCGACAAGATCGGCGGCAAGCGCGTCGCCGAGGACAACGGCGTCCCGGTCACCCCGTGGAGCGGCGGACCCGTCGCCGACGCCGCCGAGGCCGCCGCGCACGCGACGCGCATCGGCTTCCCCGTGCTGCTCAAGGCCGCGGCGGGCGGCGGGGGCAGGGGGATCCGCATCGTGCGCGCGGTCGACGAGGTCGCCGCGGCCTTCGCCAGCGCGTCCGCCGAGGCCCGCTCGGCCTTCGGCGACCCGACGCTCCTGGTGGAGTCCTTCGCCCCGGAGGCGCGCCACGTCGAGGTGCAGATCATCGCCGACGCTTTCGGCACCGTGCACGCCGTCGGCACCCGCGACTGCAGCATGCAGCGCCGGCACCAGAAGGTGCTGGAGGAGGCCCCCGCGCCGGGCCTCGGCGCCCTGGAGGAGCAGCTCAAGTCCGCCGCGGTGCGCATCGCGAAGGCCAGCGGCTACGTCAACGCGGGGACGGCGGAGTTCCTCGTGCGGCCCGACCTCTCGGGCTTCTACTTCCTGGAGATGAACACCCGGCTCCAGGTGGAGCACCCGGTCACCGAGTGCGTGACGGGCCTCGACCTCGTCGGGATGCAGATCGACGTCGCCCGCGGCGTGGCGCTGCCCGCGTCGCTTCCCTCTCCCCGGGGCCACGCCGTCGAGGCCCGGCTCAACGCCGAGGACCCCGACGAGGGCTTCCGCCCGAGCGCCGGCCGGCTCATCCGCTTCGAGCTCGCCACGGGCCCCGGCGTGCGCGTCGACTCGGGCTTCGTCGCGGGCGACGTGGTGCCCGGCGAGTTCGACTCCATGCTCGCCAAGGTCATCGCCACCGGGCCCACCCGCGAGGACGCCCTCGCCCGTCTGGAAGAGGCCCTCGCGCGCAGCACCGTCGCCATCGAGGGCGGCGCCTCCAACCGCTCGCTGCTGCTCGAGCTCGTCGCCCACGACGCCCTGCGCGAGGCCCGCGTCACCACCCGCTGGCTCGACCAGCACATCGCCGAGCGCGGTCAGGCCCTCGCGCGCCGCCACCTCGACGCCGCCCTCGTCGCGGCCGCCATCGGCGAGCACCAGCGCGCCCGCGCCGACGAGATCGCCGAGGTGATGCTCCACGCCCACCGCGGCATGCCCACCAACGTGCCGCAGGCCGAGCCGCGCACCTTCCGCTTCGCCGTCGGCGGGGCCTCGCTCTCCCTGGAGGTGCTCGCCACCGGCCCCGACCGCTACCGCATCACCTGCGCGGGCCAGTCGGCTGACGTGGCCTACCAGGCCACCGGGCCCGGCACCGCCGTGCTCACCCTCCACGGCCGCCGGCTCGCGGTGGTCCAGGTGGTCACCCCGGTCGCGCTGCACGTCGAGGTCGACAGCGTGGCGCACCGGCTCGCGCGCGCCTCCGACGGCCGCGTGGTGGCCCCGGTGCCCGCGGCGGTCACGGAGGTCTGCGTGCGCGAGGGCGCCATGGTCGCCGAGGGCGACCGGCTCATGACCCTGGAGGTCATGAAGATGGAGGTCGCCATCGAGGCCCCCGTCGGCGGGCGCATCGGGCGGCTGCTCGTGGGCCCCTCGTCGCTGGTCACCGCGGGGCAGTGCCTCGCCGTCATCGAGGGCCGCGACGCCGAGCGCTGGTCGTCCGTCGAGGGTCTCGCCCCGCTGCGCGCCGACGCCCCCACGGACCCGGGCGAGCGCGCCAGCGCCCTGCGCCTCGGCACGGTGCTCGGGTACGACTTCCCCGCCCGCGAAATCAACGGCTCGCTCGGGCTGCTGCGCGACGCGAAGGTGCGCCTCGGCCGCGCCGAGCTCGCCCGGCTGCTCGACGCCTACGTCGCCCACGAGCGCCTCTTCGACACCGCCCGCGGCCCCGACGGCGTCGCGCCGGTCGACCACCTCGCGCGCTACCTGCGCCCGCGGCGGGGCAGCGCGCAGGGCTTCCCCGAGGGCTTCGTCGCGCAGGTGCGCGCCGCCCTCCTCTGGCACGAGGTGCGCGACGCCGACGCCGCCGCCCGCCACGACGACGCCACGCTGCGGATCCTCCAGGCCCACCGGGCGCTCGCGCTGCGCGACCGGGTGATCCACGGCGCGCTCACCGCGGCGGTGCGCGACGACCGCGGCGACGCCACGGAGGAGGAGCGCACCGCGCTGCGCGAGCGCCTGGAGGCCTTCGCGGCCATCGTGGTGCACCGCGACCGCGCGCTCTCGGAGGCGGCTTACACGGTGGTGTATCACCTGTGCGACCGCCCGCGGCAGTCCGCGCAGGCCCGCACCCTGGGGCGCGCCGCCGCCGAGGCCTTCGCGCGGCTGGTGGCGATCCGGGGCGACGACGGCGACGCGGCGGCGGCCCGGCGGGCTGCCATCCACGCCGAGCTCGACGAGCTGCCCCACGGGGCGCTGCTGGCGCTGGTCCCGGTGGCCCCCGCCCTCGCGCTGCGCGCGCCGCGGGAGAAGCTGCTGGCCCTGCTCACGCGGCGGATGCACCCACGCGCCGAGCGGGAGAGGGCCCTCGACGACGACACGACGGCGGCGCTCTACCGCGACCCCGAGGCGAGCATCGTGGCGGTGCTGTCGAGCCCGGCGGAGATGGTCGCGGACGCGGCGCTCGCGCTCGACGGCCTGGCGCCCGCCGCCGGGGCGCCGGTGCACGTCGACGTCTTCGTGGCCGAGCCCGACGCCCAGTGGCTCGCGGACCTCCACGCCGACGGCGCCGCCCGGCTCGCGGGGATGCCCCGGGGCGTGGAGCGCCTCTCGGTCAACTGGGGCAACGTGGAGGCCGGGCGCCTGAGCCGGACCTTCACCCGCCGGGGCGACGGGGAATTCGCGGAGGACGTGTTCCTGCGGGACTTCCACCCGGCGAGGGTGGAGGCCTGCGAGATCGCGCGCCTGCGGGCCTTCGAGCTGGAGCGGCTCCCCGCGCCAGGCGAGGTCTTCCTGGCCGTGGCCCGCTCCCGGCAGGACCCCTCCGACGAGCGCCTCGTGTGCATCGTGGAGGTCGAGCGCATCGACCCCGAGTACGACCCCGCGACGGGTGCGCTGCGCTCCATCCCGGGCTTCGAGCGGGTGTACCTCACGGCGCTCCACGCCATGCGCGACGCCCAGGCCGTGCGCGCCCGCGACCCGAAGCCCTTCTGGAACCGCCTGGTGGTGTTCACGCGCCCGCTGCTCACGCTCACCCGCGAGGAGATGATGACCGTGACCCGGCGTCTCGCGCCCGCGACGGCGGGGCTCGGGCTGGAGAAGATGATCCTGCGCGCGCGCCGCCCCGACCCTGCGCACCGCGACGGCCGCCCGGTGCAGGTCGAGTGGACCAACCCCACGGGCCACGGCGCGACGCTCACCACCGCCGACCCCGACGCCGAGCCCGTGAGCGCCCTGACGGCCGACGAGCGACGCATCGTCGAGGCGCGGCGCAAGGGGCTCTTCTACCCCTACGAGCTCCTGCGGGCGCTCTCCCGCGACGACGACGCGGGCCCCTTCCCCGCCGGGAGCTTCGCCGAGCTCGACCTCGCGCCCGACGGCGAGCGCCTCGTGCCCGCGCAGCGCCCCTTCGGGCACAACGCCGCGTGCATCGTCGTGGGGGTGGTCACCAGCCGCTTCGGCCCCTTCCCCGACGGGCTCTCCCGGGTGCTGCTGGTGGGCGACCCCACGCGGGCAATGGGCTCGCTCGCGCAGCCCGAGTGCCGGCGCATCATCGCGGCCCTCGACCTCGCCGAGCGCGAGGGGATGCCCGTCGAGTGGGTGGCCGTGTCGAGCGGCGCGCGCATCGCCATGGACAGCGGCACGGAGAACCTCGACTGGACCGCGCGGGTGCTCGCCCGCATCGTGCGCTTCACCCAGGGCCGGGGGACCATCCACGTCATCGTCGACGGCATCAACGTGGGCGCCCAGAGCTACTGGAACGCCGAGGCCACGATGCTCCTGCACTGCCGCGGGGCGCTGATCATGACGCCGCAGGGCGCCATGCTGCTCACCGGCAAGCGGGCCCTGGAGTACGCCGGGAGCGTCGCGGCGGAGGACAACAACGGCATCGGCGGGTACGAGCGGGTGATGGGCCCCAACGGCGAGGCCCAGTACTTCGCGGCCGACCTGACGGCGGCGTACCGGGTGCTGTTCCGGCACCTGGCGCTGACGGCCGTGGCGCCGGGCGAGCGGCGCCCGCGGCGCACGGCCACGCTCGACCCCGTGGAGCGCGACGTGACCCTCGCGCCCTACGGCGACGAGGGGGACGAGGGCTACCGCACCGTCGGGGAGATCTTCGACGAGGCGACCAACCCGGGTCGCAAGCGGCCCTTCGCGATCCGGCCGGTGATGCGCGCGGTGCTCGACCAGGACACCGAGCCCCTCGAGCGCTGGGCGGCGTGGCAGGGCGCCGAGAGCGCGGTGGTGTGGGAGGCCAGGCTCGGCGGCGACCCGGTGTGCTGCATCGGCATCGAGTCGCGCCCGGTGGCCCGCCGCGGCGACGCGCCCGCCGACGGCCCCGACCACTGGACCAGCGGCACCCTCTTCCCGCTCTCGTCGCGCAAGGTCGCGCGGGCCATCTCGGCCGCGAGCGGCGTGCGCCCGGTGGTGGTGCTCGCCAACCTCTCGGGCTTCGACGGCTCGCCCGACTCGCTGCGGCAGCTGCAGCTCGAGCACGGCGCGGAGATCGGCCGCGCGGTGGTGAACTTCGAGGGCACCTTCGTGTTCTGCGTGGTGTCGCGCTACCACGGCGGGGCCTACGTGGTGTTCTCGCGGGCGCTCAACCCCGCGGTGGAGGCGCTGGCGCTGCGGGGCTCCTTCGCGAGCGTGATCGGCGGCGGACCCGCGGCGGCGGTGGTGTTCCCGGGCCTGGTGCGGCGCCGCGCCGACGCCGACCCCGAGGTGGTGGCGGCGCGTCGGGCGCTGGAGGCCGCGCCGAAGCACGCGCGGGCGGGCGCCGCGGGCGACCACGAGCGGGTGCTCAAGGCCGCGCAGGCGAAGGCGCAGTCGGCCATCGCCAGGGAGTTCGACGGGGTGCACACCGTCGAGCGGGCGCTGAAGGTGGGCAGCCTCGACGCCGTGATCGCGGCGCAGACGCTGCGGCCGAGGCTCATCGCGCGGGTGCGCGGGGGGTGAGCGGGCGCCCTACGCCCCGGGCGCGGTCCCCTCGCGGTCGCCGTGCCACCACCGGATCCTCGCGGCGAGGCGCATCGCGGGCGCCTCCACCAGGCGGTGCATCACCCAGGCGAGCACCATGGTGAGGGCCACCGCGGCGACGAGCACGGCCAGCGCGCCGGGCCCGCTGCGCAGGTTGACGTGGACCCCGACGTGCCAGCGCGCCTGCGCGCCCGCCAGCGGGTGCAGCAGGTACACCCCGTAGGACACCCGCCCCACGACCTGCAGCCACCGCGCGCGCAGCCAGGACTCCAGGCCCCCGACGCGGCCCGCCACCGTGAGGAGCAGCACCGCCGCGCCGCCGCCGATGGGCTCCAGTCGGTCGAAGTGCACGCCCTGCCAGACGGCCCAGGCGAGCATCGCGAGGTGCGGCGCGAGCGGCAGCCGGCGCTTGGTCACCCAGTAGGTCGAGGCGCCCAGCGCGAAGAGGTACCAGTGCGGGATGAACCACCCGTGCAGGAAGCGCCAGTGCATCGCGGCGTCGAGGGAGGGCAGCGCCGAGGCCAGCACCAGCCACGGCGCGACCCCCCGCGGGGCGAAGCGCAGCGCGGCCAGCGCCGCCACGAAGACCATGTAGAACTGCACCTCGATGGCGAGGGTCCAGTACACGGGCTGGAGCGTCGGGAGGCGCAGGATCTCCTGGAGGTACAGGAGGTGCGCGCCGAGGACCCCCAGCGACGGCGGCGGCCGCCCCCGGTAGCCGAGCACGACGGTGACCCACGGCACCAGCACCGCCAGGGCGAGGGAGACCCAGTACGGCGGGTCGAGCCTTACCTGGCGGCGTAAAGCGAAGCGCAGCGCGTCGCCGACGGTGATCAGCCGGTCGCCGATGGTGTTGGCGATGACGAAGCCCGAGAGCACGAAGAACACCTGCACCCCGAGCCAGCCCTGGTGCAGCCCGCGGAGCGCCGCCTCGCCGAAGAGGCGGGTGAGGCCCGGGCGCAGGTCGCCGCCGGAGAAGTGGTAGAGCATGACGGCGCACGCCGCGACGCCGCGGAGCGCGTCGATCAGGACATACCGTGGGCGGAGCGGGAGGTTCATCGTCCGGAGGGCTTCGGGATGGGGAGCGCGGACCTCACTACCCCAGGGGGTCGGGCTGTCAACCGCGCGCCCCCCACCGCGACGCGCCGACCCGCGGGCTGCGCCGGGCCGCGCTACCCTGCGCCCGCCATGAGCCTCGCCCTCTGGACCCCGCTCTTCTCCGCCCTCATCGCCTTCGCGATGGCCACCAAGGTGCTGCTGCGCTCGCGCAAGCGGCGGCCCCACTGGCTCTTCATCATGTTCGCGACCAACGTGGCGGTCTGGTACCTCGCGACCTTCCTGGAGGCGCGCGCGGGCGGCGGGCTGCTCTCGCGCTTCGCCGGGCTCATGGCCGTGCTCCTCCCGCAGACCGGCGTGCGCTTCCTCCGCGGGTTCAGCCTCGACGCGCCCGACCAGCCCTCCGCGCTCGACAAGTGGGCCACCCGGCTGCTGGTCCCCATGCTCGCCCTCGTGGCGTCCCCGTGGTTCACCCAGAAGGTCACCGGCGCCATCATCCGCGCGGTCATCCTGGCCTACGTCGTGGGCCTGCTCATCGCCGCGGTGAGCGCCCTCTCCACCCGCGGCCGCGCCGTCGCCTCGCAGCAGGAGCGCCGCCGCGCCCGCTACCTCGTCGGCGTCGGGGTGCTCGCCACCCTGGTCACCACCGCCGACCTCGTGCCCTTCATGGTCAACCGGGTCGTCGCGGCCAACCTCCCGCCGGTCGGGTCGATCCTCGTGCTCGCGGTGCTGTACATGTTCTCCGAGGTCATCGAGCGCCGCCGGGTGATCGACCTCTACGAGCTCGCCGGGCGCTTCGTGGTGCTCACCGCGCTGGCCCTCGTGCTCGCGGGCATCTACTACCGCCTCGTCGACTGGCAGGTGCTCACCGACCGCGCGCACCGCCACGAGGGGCCGTACTTCCTCAACGCCATCGTCGCGTCGCTGGTGATCCTCATCCTCTTCGACCCGCTGCGCGACAAGATGGAGGCCCAGATCGCCCGCTTCTTCTTCGGCGAGCGCCACGATTTCGAGACCTCCATCAACGAGCTGCGCCGGCGCCTCGCGCACGCCCTGGAGCCCGACGAGATGGGCCGGGTGCTCATGGACGGCCTCGACCGCTCGCGCCGGGTGACCGCCGCGTCGCTCTACCTGGTCGACGCCGACCGCAAGGGCCTCGACCTGCTGGCGCAGCTCGGCGACGCGGCCGCGCGGCGCATCGACCTGGCCTCGCTGCGCGCGCTCATCGACCACGCCCGCAGCAACGGCATCGTCGTGAAGGAGCACCTCGACCGCGACGCCGACGACCGCCGGGAGCTCGGCGAGACCCGCGAGGGGGAGTCCATCGCCGAGCTCGCGCACGCCATGGAGTCCCTCTCGGCCTCGGTGGTGCTCCCGTTGGAGGGCGAGGGCAACGACCTGCTCGGGCTGCTCACGGTGCGCGACGACCGGGTGCGCGACGCCTACTCGGGCGATGAGTTCCCGATCTTGAAGGGCCTGGCCGCGCAGGTGGCCATCGTGGTGGAGAACACCCGGCTCTACGCGCGCATCAAGGAGCGCGACCGGCTGGCGGCGCTGGGCGAGATGGCGGCGGGCCTCGCGCACGAGATCCGCAACCCCCTCGGGGCCATCAAGGGCGCCGCGCAGTGGATGGAGTCGACCATGCCCGCGGGCTCCGACCACCGGGAGTTCGTCGGGATCATCGTCGAGGAGGTCGGGCGCCTCGACCGGGTGGTGAGCTCCTTCCTCGACTACGCGCGGCCGTACCGGGGCAACCCCTCGCTGCTGGACGTGTCGAGCGTGGTCGAGCGCACGCTCCAGCTGGTGCGCAATGACATCCCCGCGGAGCTGGTGCTCTCCCACGAGCCCGGCGACGAGCTCCCGTCGGTGCGCATGGACCCGGAGCACCTCCGGCAGGTGCTGCTCAACCTGATCCGCAATGCCATGGAGGCGATGAAGGGCGTCGGCACCATCGTGGTGCGCACCCGCTCGCGCGGCACCTTCGTCGAGGTGCTGGTGCGCGACCGCGGGCCCGGCATCGACCCCTCGATGCGCCAGAACCTCTTCATCCCCTTCTCCACCACGAAGACCCAGGGCACGGGCCTCGGGCTCGCCATCTCGCAGCGCATCGTGCAGTCCGCCGGCGGCCGCATCGAGCTGCGCGCGAGCACCCCGCAGGGCACCACCTTCTGCATCGTCCTGCCCGCCGCGGCGATGACCACCACGGGCTCGACGAGCACTCCGCCGCCGGCCCGGAGCGTTGCGGCCGAGCCGGAGCCCGTGCGACTGTCGGCGCACCCGCGGGCATGACCATTCCCCCCTCGATGCCCGATCCGCTCGCCGCGATCGGGTGGACCGACGCTCCCCCCCATGGCCTCGACGACGAGGCGGGCGCGCTACAGCCCGCGCGCGTCGCGGCCTCGCACGGCATCGCCGTCACCCTCTGGACCCGCGAGGGCGTGCGCAACGGCCCCCTGGCCAACACCCTCTCCGAGCCGCCCGCCGTGGGCGACTGGGTGCTCGCCCGCCCCACCGCGGGCGACTGGCTCGTGCAGCGCCTGCTGCCCCGGCGGACGCAGTTCGTCCGCCACGCGTCGGGGCAGGAGACCCGCCCCCAGGTGATCGCGGCCAACGTCGACCGGGTGCTCGTCGCGACGGGCCTCGACGGGGACTTCAACCACCGCCGGCTGGAGCGCTACCTCCTCGCGCTGGCCACGAGCGGCGCCGCGGCCACCGTGGTGCTGACCAAGGCCGACCAGTGCCGCGACGTCGCCAGCTTCCGCGCGCAGGCCGCCGTGATGGCGCCCACGGTGGCGGTGAGCGCGCGCACGGGCGAGGGGATGGACGCGCTGCGGGCCCTCATCCCCCCGGGCGCGACGGTGGCCCTGGTGGGCTCGTCCGGCGTCGGCAAGAGCACCCTGGTCAACGCCCTGATGGGCGGCGAGCGCGCCTCGACGGGGGCGGTGCGGTCCTTCGACAACAAGGGCCGTCACACCACGACGCACCGGGAGATGTTCGTGGTGCCCGGCGGGGGTGTGGTGGTCGACACGCCGGGGATGCGGGGCCTGGAGCCCTGGGCCGACGAGGGCACCCACGCGGCGCTCGACGCCATGTTCGGGGAGGTGAGCGCTGCGGCCGCCGGGTGCCGCTTCACCGACTGCGACCACGCGGCGACCCCCGACTGCGCGCTGCGCGCGGGGGTCGCGGCGGGCGCGCTGTCGTCCGAGCGGGTACGGTCGTGGGTGACGCTGCACGCCGAGCTTGCGCAGCAGGCGGTGCTGCGGGTCGAGCGGGCCGAGAAGCTGGCGCTGAAGGCGCGAAAGGGACGACGCGGATGAAGGCGAGCGCGGTGGTCACCGGGGCGCTGTTGGCGGCGGGCTGCGCGCGCACGTCGGAGGCGCCGCGGCCGGTGGAGGCGCTGTCCCTCCGCGCGCCCGCCGAGGTGGTGCTCGACGTGGCCGCCAACGGCGACGCGCTCGTGGGGAGGGTGCTGCCCGCCGAGCCGGAGTCCGACGCCGACCGGGTGCTGCACCCCTCGTGGCTCACCCGCGCGGGGCGGCGCCCATTGCAGGGCGGCGACGCCCTGGAGGTGCGATGGATCCCCGGCACCGCGGCGCTGCTCACGCTCACCCGCGCGCACACGCTCACCCGCCGCGCCTCGCCCGACGCCCCGGCGGTGGAGCTCGACCGCGAGGTCTTCGGCCCCTTGAGCCTCGACGCCCGAGGGACGGCGGTGGTCTACACGAAGGGCGACCCCCCGGCGCTGTCGCTGGTGCGCCTCGACCTGCGCTCGGGCGTGGCGTCGCCGCTGGCGCCGGGCCTCGTGCCCGCGTGGTGTCCGGCGCTCTCGCCCGACGGCAGCGAGGTGGTCGCGGTGGCGAGCCCGGAGGGGCACCCGTCGCTCTACCGCGTGCGGGTCGGCGAGGCGCCGCGGCGGTGGGCGCTGCCGCCGGGGAGCCCGTTGCCGACGGGGCCTGGCGCGCCGCTGGTCTTCGGCGACGCGCTGGTCTTCGAGGACGAGGCGGGGCTGCACGCGCTGGGGCTCGACGGGTCGGCGCGGCGCTCGCTGCCGGGCGTGCGCCACCCGGTGCTCTCGGGCGACGGCCTGGCGGTGTTGGCGCACCGCGACGGGGCGCTGGTGCGGCTGTCGGCGCGGGACCTCGAGGCCTCGCCATGACCCGCCTCGGGTTGCGGGCGTGGGTGATGGGCTGCGGGCTGGGTCTGGTGTCCGTCGGGGCCTCGGCGCAGGTGCGCCACCGGCGGCCGCTGACGTCCGCGCCCGCGGTGCGCTACGGCTACGACAACAACGGCGGCGCGTCGGGCTGCCGGGACTACAACTGCGGCAGCCGCTGCTACGACGGTCACTCCGGCACGGACTTCTCGATGCCGCTGGGCTCGACGGTGCTGGCGAGCGCCGACGGCGTGGTGTCGGCGACCAACGACGGCTGCGCCAACTACGGCGCCCTGGGCAACGCGTGCGGCGGTCGCTGCGGCAACTACGTGCAACTCCGGCACTCAGACGGGGCGTACACCGTCTTCTGTCACATGCAGCGCGGGTCGCTGGCGGTGTCCCGGGGGCAGCGGGTGCGCTGCGGGCAGACCCTCGGTCGCTCGGCGAGCTCGGGCAGCTCGACCGGGCCGCACCTGCACTTCGGCTGGCGGCGCACCGCGACCTCGATCGACTCCTTCCGCGGCCGCTGCACCAGCTCCGCCGGCGCGTGGACCTCCCAGGGAGCCTACGGTTCGAGCCCCGGCGCGGCCTGCGCGTGCGTGCCGAGCGCGGAGACATGCAACGGCCGCGACGACGACTGCGACGGCCAGGTCGACGACGGGGTGTGCGCGACCGACGCGGGCACCCGCCTCGACGCGGCCCCGCCCCGGGACGTCGGCAGCGACGTCGGGCGGGACGTCGGCAACGACGTGCCTCGCGATGCCAACAATGACGTCGGCAACGACGTGCCCCGTGATGCCAACAACGACATCGGCAACGACGTGCCCCGCGATGTCGGCAGTGACGACGTGGCGGACTTCGAGGACGTGGGCGAGGACGAGCCCACCCCGGAGGAGCTCGACCCGGGGCTCATGGCGCCGGAGGAGCCGGGCTGCGGCTGCGGCGTGGTCGGCAGCGCGACGCGCGGACGCGGGGCCTGGGCCCTGCTGCTGGGCGCGGCGCTGGTCGCGCTGGGCAGGCGGCGCGGGGTGAGGTCTACGGCGGGGGAACCCGCGTGAAGACGAAGTCGCCGTAGCCGGTGACCCCGGCGGCGTTGGCGCCGCTGCGGGCGTGGCAGGGAACGCAGACGTTGCCCGACCCGCCGCGGTCGCCGAGGCCCTCGGCGATGGTGCCGTCGGGCTCGCGCGGCGGCGCCGGGTCGAGCGTCACCTCCGGCAGCACGTAGAGGCCCGACCACAGCACGGTTGCCGCCGGAGCATCAATCCTCCATTGACGCCGCTGGCCTGCGCCGTGCAAACCTTGGTCGGCAATATGAGACGTCCCGCACGATGGCTGTTGATCGCCGGCGCCACCTCGCTCCTCTCCGTGGCGCCCTCCGCGGCGCGCGCGCAGACCGCCCCCCCGCCGCCGCCCCCCGGGGCCCCTTCGTCGCCGCCCCCCGAGGCCCCGCCGCCGCCGCCGCCCGATGGCGTGTCGCTCCAGTGCCCGTCGTGCGAGCCCGGGCCCGATGATCGTCTGGTCATCGACGCGGCCGTCGACCTCATGGCCAACGGCCGTGCCGATGCGGCCCGCCAGGTGTTGCAGCCTCGACTCACCGGCCAGAGCCCGTGGGGCCGCTCGTACACGTCCCTCGCGGTGCTCGACCGGCTGGCCACCCGCATGGCCGCCAGGGCGCCGGGCGCCGCCGACCCGGAGGTGCCGTCCGCCGACGAGGCCAACCAGCCCCGCGGGAGCCTCGAGGCCGTCTCGCTCTACGCCTCGGCGATCACCCTGGGCCTTGGCACCGGCGTCTGGCTCGACGTGATGTTCGGGGTCGACGACGTCCGCGCCGCGGTGAGCATCCCGCTGCTGCTCGGCGGCGTCGGGGCGGGCGCGCTCTACCTCGCCGAGCGCAACAGCGGACCCATCCGCCGCGGCCGGGGCACGGCGATGAGCAACGGCTTCGTGCTGGGCGTCACCGCCGGCACGCTCCTCGGGACCTACGGCGGCAACGAACTCGACTGGAAGGCCCGCGGCGTGGCGACGACCATCTGGGCGGGCGCGGTGCTCGGCGGCGGCCTCGGGTACGTGCTCGGCGCCGTGGCGGAGTCGCGCCCCGCGTCGGCGTCCTTCGTGGGCTCCGGCGGGCTGTGGGGCGCCGTGCTGGGCCTGACCGCCGCGGGCCTCGTCGACGCCGACGACGACGACATCCCCATCGCGGGCCTGGTCGGTGAGGTCATCGGCGCGGGCGCGGCGGCGGCGCTCGCGGGCACCCTCCGCCCCGCCGAGTCGCAGGTGCGCTGGATGGACCTCGGGGTGTTCTCCGGCGGACTCGTCGGCGTCGGGCTCTCGGTGCTGCTCTTCGCCGACTCCGTCGACGGCTCGCTCGTTGGCCCCGCGCTGGTGGTCCAGGCCGGGATGATCGGCGGCGGCGTGCTGGGCTACGTCCTCGGGCGCCCGACCCCCACCGCGGGGGCCTCCGGGCGCTCGACCGCGGCCCGCGACCGCTTCGCCATGACCCCCTCCATCGGCCCGACCGCGGGGGGCGCGCAGGTGCTGCTCTCGCTGCCCAACCTGCTCTGAACTCTCCCGCGTTTTCAGCGATATTGTGACCTACGCGTCGGGCGCGATGATCTGCTAGCTTGCGCGCCGCCATGAGCGTGACGCTGGCCTCCGCGGACGATCCGATGTTCGGTCTGTTTCGTGTGTTGACCGACGAGGGGGACGTCTCGCGCGACCCCGGCGTCGACGACGCCACGCTCCGGCGGATGTACCGCGAGCTGCGGCGCCTCCGCACGCTCGACGAGAAGATGCTCATCGTGCAGCGCCAGGGGCGCATCGGGTTCTATGGCGAGGTGAAGGGCCAGGAGGCCACCCCGGTGGCCACCGGCTTCGCGCTGCGCCCGGACGACTGGGTGTTCCCGGGGCTGCGCGAGGGGGCGGTGATGCTGGTGCGGGGCTTCCCCCTGGCCACCTACGTCGCCCAGTGCTGGGGCAACGGGCTCGACGTGCAGAAGGGCCGGCAGATGCCGTCGCACTTCTCCGGCCGCGCGGTCAACCAGGTGTCCTGGAGCAGCTGCATCGGGCCGCAGATTCCGCAGGCCGTCGGGGCCGCGTGGGCGATGCGCCGCCAGGGCAGCGACTCCGTCGCCGTGGCCTTCTTCGGCGACGGCGCCACGTCGCAGCCCGACTTCCACAACGCGCTCAACCTCGCGGGCGTGTGGAAGGCCCCGGTGGTCTTCATCTGCCAGAACAACCACTGGGCCATCTCGATCCCGTCGAGCCAGCAGTCCGCGTCGCCCACCTTCGCGAGCAAGGCCATCGCGTACGGGATGCCGGGCCTGCGGGTCGACGGCAACGACGTGCTCGCGGTGTACTGCGCCGTGCGCGACGCCGCCGAGCGGGCGCGCCAGGGCGGCGGCCCGACCCTCATCGAGTGCGTCACCTACCGCATCGGGGCGCACTCCTCCAGCGACGACCCCTCGCGCTACCGCGACGCCGCGGAGGTCGAGGCGTGGCTGAGGAAAGACCCGCTCGACCGCTTCAAGCGCTTCCTGGTGGCCTACGGGCTGCACGACGAGGCGCAGGAGGCGACGCTCCAGGCCGAGCTCGACGCGGAGATCCGCGCGGCCATCACCGAGGCCGAGGCGGCCCCGGCCATCGAGCGCTCGACGCTCTTCGACGACGTGTACGCCGAGGCTCCGTGGCACCTGCGCGAGCAGGCCGAGGCCATGGAGCGCGCGCCCGTAGCGCCGGCGCACGACGCGGGCGGACACTAGACCGGGCGCCCGCCGGGCCCACAGAACCCACTGACCAGTCCAACGAGCCAAGACGGAGAATCCATGAGCACTACGAAGACCTATGACGCGATCGTGATCGGCGGCGGCCCGGGCGGGTACGTGGCCGCCATCCGCTGCGCGCAGCTGAAGCTGAAGACCCTGGTGATCGAGAAGGAGTCCTGGGGCGGGGTGTGCCTCAACTGGGGCTGCATCCCCTCGAAGGCGCTCATCGCGGCAGCCAACTTCGTCGAGCGCTCCAAGCACGCCGGCGCCATGGGCGTGACCGTCTCGGGCGTGTCGGTCGACTCCGCGCAGATGCAGCAGTGGAAGAACGGCATCGTGAAGAAGCTCACCGGCGGGGTGCAGAGCCTCGTGCGCGGCAACGGCGGAGAGCTGATGAAGGGCACCGCGCGCTTCATCGATGCGAAGACCCTCGAGGTCGAGACCGCCGACGGGGTGCAGACCGTCACGGCCACCAAGGGGATCATCATCGCGACGGGCGCGCGCCCGGTGGAGATCCCGGCCTTCAAGTACGACGGCAAGCAGATCATCTCGGCGAAGGAGGGCGTGAGCCTCGACCCCCTGCCGAAGCGGCTGCTCATCATCGGCGGTGGGATCATCGGGATGGAGCTCGGCGGGGTCTACTCCAAGCTGGGCGTCGACACGACGGTGGTGGAGTTTCTCCCGAAGGTGCTGGCCACGATGGACGACGACCTCGTCAACGTGGTGACCAAGGCGATGGGGAAGTCGGGCTGCAAGTTCGTCACGGGGGCCAAGGCGCAGGGCTACGAGAAGAACGCCGACGGGTCGCTGAAGGTGACGCTGGAGGTCAACGGCGCCGCGCAGACGGTGGACACCGACGTGGTGCTGGTGGCGGTGGGCATGCGCCCCAACCACGAGGGCAACGGCTTCGAGAAGATCGGCCTCGCGCAGGACAAGCGCGGCCACGTGGTGATCAACGACCGCTTCGAGACCAACGTGCCGGGCGTGTACGCCATCGGCGACGTGGCGGGCGGCCCGTACCTCGCGCACAAGGCGAGCAAGGAGGGCGAGATCGCCGCGGAGGTCATCGCGGGGATGAAGAGCGCGCGCGACTGGCGGGCCATGCCCGCGGCGACCTTCACGCACCCGGAGATCGCCTCGGTGGGCCTCTTCGAGCACGAGGCGAAGGCCAAGGGCATCGAGTACAAGGTCGGGAAGTTCCCCTTCTCGGCGAGCGGGCGGGCGATGGCGGTGATGGAGACCGACGGCTTCGTGAAGGTCATCGGAGAGAAGACCGGTCCGCACCACAATGACTACAAGGTCATCGGGGTGCACATCGTGGGTCCCGAGGCGGCCGACCTGATCAGCGAAGGCGCGCTGGCCATGGAGATGGATGCGTTCGTGGAGGACATCGGTCTGACGATCCACCCCCACCCGACCCTGGGCGAGACCGTGATGGAGGCCGCCAAGGCCGCCATCGGCGAAGCCGTCCACATGCTCAACCGCTGACCGACTCCGCCGTCCCCCCGCCCCCCCCCATAGGCGTTAACCGTCGCTTGAAGGGCGGGCGGGGCAAGCCTACCGCTGCGAAGTTAGGGCGAATATCCTTGGAAATCCGATGGTTGGGTGCCCGCCATCGACTCGAAAACGGCGGCCCCGTCGCGAAAACGTGGCCATGCCTCGAAGCTCGCGCAGACCTCACCCCCGCTGCCGCGCGCCCCTCTCCATTCATGGCTGTCCTCTGGTCTCATTTTCATCATATTTTCTCGGCATTCTTTGGGGTCTCGTCCTCGCTTCGGACCGGGGTTGGTCGCGTCCCGCGCCTGCACCCCGGGCAAGCGAA